>Ga0209489_107153_pt1 | contig 17002 bp, 7 predicted proteins | sample SiratrowhiteBW_FD_187527 | JGI IMG/M metagenome (GOLD analysis project Ga0209489, IMG submission 187527) | Root nodule microbial communities of legume samples collected from California, USA - Siratro white BW (SPAdes) (version 2) | ecosystem: Host-associated > Plants > Roots > Nodule | place: USA... | reverse complement strand
TGAATCATACTTGCCTCAACCACATTCCTAAGTTCTAGACCAAGCTTCAAATCTTCATGAATCTTCATGCATTCCACATATGATCATAGGTCTTGAACTTCTTCACACATGGTTGGCTTCATCAAATACAATTAGTTATCCACTGGTGCTAACAGAAGATTTAATAGTATTTAAATCTTGTTTAGTTTAAGCCAAAGATTTAATAGCCATCTTTTCATCTTCTTTACCTCTCTCTTCATTGTAAAAGCAATACTTTATACGTACATAATATCCATTATTAAAATGATAATATTATTAACATCTTAATCAATGTATACATTGTTAGTTGTTAGTGATGAGTAGTACCATTTGTTGTTAGTAATGAGTAGTACCATCGCATTAATACAACCCCCTAAATTGTTCTATACGTTCTCATGAAAACTTATTTCCAGTGGTAAACGCATGAGAAGAAATGGAACTCTCACCTTATTTCCAGTGGCAAACGCATGAGCAGAAATGAAACTCTCACTTTTTCACATAAATGTGAAATCTACATGACAAATTTACATGACAAAATCACCTAAACGCATGCAGAAATGCCCTTTGCAATTCACACTCTCAATATGTCCCTTGCAAGTATGTATCTTGCATATATATAATCAAGGCCATGTTTTTTACTTTTAGAATTTAATTCATCCTAATTTGATTTGAAGTATTCATCCTGATTTGATTTGATAAGTCAATTATCCTTGCTCGAAGAGTTTAGATAATCTATGTGAGCAACTATTGACAACATCTTTGTATCAAATCAATGTTTAGAGACTATAGAGATATATATTGACAATCATTTTTTATGCTAAGGAAAATATTTGATTGGCTAAGAATTGAAGTGATAAATGAATTATAGATAATTGTACACTTTCAGTTGAATAGTTACTGTGAGTAAAACTGGATGTTAATGACATTTTGTATCAAATTAGTCTTCTCTTCTATATCAATTTTCTTTATCGAATGAAAGTCAGTGATTTTTTTAATGAAACAATATAATATGAATTGATGTTTATTAAATAGTTAGTAATTTTTTATATTTTCATTGCAATATTTACTTATATTTAAATAACATAAAGATAATCATGACCATCATCATGTGTAATATTATTATAATAGGTATGATGTAGAACTTGATGTCAAAACCATGTCCAAGACCTTAAAAATTTTTAACTTTGCATTGCATATGGTGACGGAGGTGATGAGCAATCCGACATTCAGGATGGTACCCCATTTAATGATGCTTTTCCTATGATTTTACCTAGTGGTCAAGGGTAAGAATTAAATAAGAAGTTGTTTGCATTATATGTTATATCAAATTATTGTATACTAATTTTGGAATCACTTTTCCCTATTAAGGTTTTATCCATATAGGATTGCATCATAAGCCATCACAGAACCATTCAGCAACAATATCATCAGTCGTGGCCTACATGGGGTTCAATACCTGATCCAGATATAACAGGAGGAATGAGGAATTTGAGAAGAAGTTTTCTGAAGCTATATCAGAGGGTGCATCATGTGGCGGGGCATCAGAATCATCCCCTATAGACCCTGTAGAGGTAGAATAGGGAATAAAACTTGGATTCGTGCTGCAGGAGGAAAATCTACCAAAGGTCGCATCTACAGTATTGGTAATTCCAACTATGTAGATAAACTCATATATCACGGATCTTTAAGTCTGTCTTCTAATTCACAAGACTTTATTGAACTAAAACATGAAGTTCAAACTTATAAGGAGTCAAATGAAGACTAAGTCAGTAGGTTCAGTCACTTGTTAAGGTTGTCCAAACATTACTTCCATCAGATGCACAGACTGTATTTCAACAAGAACAGGAACAACACCAACCATCATCACAACATGAACAGGGATCTGAAGGGAATAATGAACACCAAAATCAAGATCAAGACAAAGATGGACATCCTCACTACTCTACTTATTAGACAAACAATTCCATTTGGAACTTATATTAGTATTTGGTTTAAAATATTTATTGTCAGAATTTGATGTCGATTATATGTTATTGGACCACTATATATGTATTACATTACTTAGTTTTACGTTATATATGGATTACCACTTGATTTGGAACTTGAATTTAAATATGCTATCACTTGATTGTTAATGTGGTATCAGAACTTGATTTTGGATTATGTGGATGGACTTTTATTTTAGATTATTCATTACTGGATAACAAATAAATTAGAATACTTGCAAAATATTTTTTTTCTAAATTTTAAACGGATCTTACTTACATGTAATTTATCTATAGAATATTTTGTATGTAATGTCGTAGATAAATTACATACGGATTATTCCCCCGTAGATAAATTACATACGGAAGATTCCATATGTAATTTATCTACGAAATAATCCGTATGTAATGATGTAGATAAATTACATACGGATTATTTCGTAGATAAATTACATACGAAAAAGTTCCGTATGTAATGTACTTTCTATTTATCTACAACATTACATACGGATGATTCTGTAGATAAATTACATATGGAAAAAATTCCATAGATAAATTACCCATGCCACATTTATATACGAATTTCTTTCTGTATGTAATCTGTATGTAATTGTTGTTTACATATGGAATTTAAACATTATCTATGATTTTTTTTCGTAGATAAAATTGATTTTTTTTAGTGTGATTAGTCAAATTCACAAGGGAGTATCCACTAGAAACTCAATAAATCTATTGAGTGAACATATGTTTTAAATTCAACCAAAAGCCGTGTAGGATGTTTTGTATTATGATAACTGGATTTGTGCAATGCAAGGTGAATTAATCAATTTACTAGAAATGATGTTTGGTGTCTTGTTCCTAGAACCAGTGAAATGAATGTAATTGGCACAAAATGGGTGTTTAGAAATAAAAAGAATGAGCAAGGCATAATAGTGAGGAATAATGCTAGGCTAGTTGAAAAAGGGTATAATCAAGAGGAAAGAATTGATTATGAAGAGACTTACGCACTTGTTGCTAGGCTAGAAGCTGTTAGACTACTACTTGTTTTTGCTTGCTTCTGTGGATTCAAATTATTTCAAATAGATGTTAAAAATGCATTTTTAAATGGATTAATAAATGAAGAAGTGTATGTAATACAACCTCCAGGTGTTGAAGATCAGAAGCTAATTGGACATGTCTACAAGCTTAAGAAAGGTCCATATGGATTGAAGCATTTTTCTACTATCAAAGAACTACCAAAGAGGACAGGTAAACAATACACTCTTCATTAAAAGAGCTGGAAATGACATTATTCTTGTGCAAGTTTATGTTGATGACATAATATTTGGATCCAATAATGAGTTGCTTTGCTAAGAATTTGGTTTAGTTATGTAGGGAGAGTTTGAAATGTCAATGATGGGTGAGCTAAATTACTTCCTTTGTGTGCAGATCAAGCAAATAAAAAGTGGCACATTCCTAAATCAGTCCAAGTATTGTAAAGATGTGTTGAAAAAGTTTGAAATGGAAAATTGAAAAGAGGCTGCGACACCAATATCAACAAGCTATTATTTGCATGCTGATGAAAAAGGAGCAGTAGTTGATTAAACAAAATTTAGAGGATTGATTGGATCACTGCTCTATCTCACGACTAGCAGACTAGATATCATGTGTAGCGTGTGTATGTGAGCAAGATTTCAAGCTAATCCCAAGGAGTCACACTACAATGCAACAAAGAGAATTCTAAAAAATTTCAAAGGAACTATTAATGTTGGACTGTGGTATCCTAATAGGGATGCACTTAATCTTGTTGGCTTCTCTGATTCAAATTTTATAGCATGCAAAATCGATAGGAAGAGCACCAATGGAACCTGCCACTTTCTTGGATCAAGTATGATCTCTTGGCACAACAAGAAACAACCATGTGTAGCTCTTTCCACAATAGAAGTAGAATACATAGTTGTTTTATTTTGCTCAAATTATATGGCTCAAGCAACAACTTAGTGACTTTGGTCTTAAAGTCACAAAGATACCTCTATTTTGTCATAATACCAGTGCTATTAATCTCACTAAGAATCTAATGTAACATTCTAAAACTAAACACATTGATGTTAGACATCATTTCAGTAGAGAGCATGTTAGCAATAGGGTTTTCAAAATCAAATTTATCGAATTAGGAAAACTATTAGCTAACTTTTTCACTAAACCACTTGCTAAAGATAGATTCAATTATCTTATAATTAATCTAGGGATTCTAGATAATTCAAACATCTCTTAATTGATTATTTGCATAAATGTGTTAAATTGTGCAAATTGTCAAAAATATAAATTTATTGATTCGAGCATTCAAATTGATTTCATATTTCCTTATGGAAACCCATCTCTGAGATTGCAGACCAAAATGAAGAGGTCACTGAGTTAGAGCCTTGATCAGGAGCTTATAAAGAGTTTTGGCCTAATTGGACTTGTTTGGGCATCCAAACAAACTTTTGGGCCCAAGTTCAAAATTAGAGAAGATTACTCTAGAGATTTTAGTGCTTCAAGATTACAAGACCTCTATTTGTAGAAATTGTACAGAGCAATGTAGAATGTATTTTGGGCCAAGTAAAATATCATTTTGGGCAAAGTACAATAGGATTTTGGACCTTGTAGCCCATAAGAAAAAGTGGACATCCACCTCTGAAAGAAGCCTCTATGAAGGTGCCACCTGGGAAAAATAAGTCCAAGAAGGCCCCACTGGCCACTCGAAGTAGGTGTCACATGTGAGCTTCTTCTCCTAGCTTCTTTCGCCACTTGTCGACCTCTCATTGGAGACTGTTTGAAGCTTGGGATACAAGCTACCTTTGCCACATGACACTCTCCCAATGGAGACGATCCTCTCCACTCATGGCTTGCTACTTGTCAAGCTCTTGTTAGAGAGTTTTTGAGAAACTTGCAAGACCAGCCATCTTTTAGTCTATAAATAAGAAACTTGTGTAATTCAAAATGAAGATTTCAATAAGTAATGAAATGCTAGCCAATTTTTTCCTCTTCACTCTTGTTCAAAATCTCTTCTTAGAGTAGTCTCATTTCTAGACTTGCTTTTGCTTCCTCCTAAGTGTGTTGGCCTAACCTCACACCTAATTCACTCCGAATTTCATGTCTAATAGCTCAATCCACTACAAACATCAATTCTTCCACAACATCTACTCAAATTTTCATTCAAACATCAAACCTCCAAGAGGAAGCACATTGAAGCATGCAATTGAAGCTAGAATTGCATCATTTGGCATTAGAGCTTAGGTTTAAAACACCTTGCTTAATTTTTTTCTACCATTTAATATCTTTGTTCTTGAATTTAATTGGTTCAAAACACCTTGTTGTTCCTTGAACCATCCAAAACTACGAAACTATAAGTGTTCTTGTTGTCCTGTTTTTATTGCAGTGATATTCTTGTATTTTTTGTTCATTTCAATTGGTGAAATCACTTTGTTTTTAGGTATTTTATAGTTTATAATTTGTTATTGTTGTGTTTTAAGTCACGTGTTTCCAATTATGTCATAAATTCAATGTCTAGAAACTTGTTCCTAAGGTGTTTGCTTAAATGCTTATGCTATGTTTGCAATGTGTTTGTTAAAATGTCTTGAGTAAAATGCACTTGTTTGAACCTTTGAGTGCTTTTCCTTTTCTATTTTTGGGTTCCTTAACTTGTTAATAGATCACTAGTGAGTTTATAGAGTTAGATTTCCATTGTATCTAGTTGTATTGTTCCAATTCATTGGCTTCTTTAGGATTCGTTCTTGCTGGTACATGTTACTGCACTAGCACTGGTTTCGAAACATTGTATAAAAGAATCTACACCCCATTTTGATGTGAAATTTTTTATGAGATCACTTTAGTATGCTAAGAACATTTTTTTTACAAAGGTGCATTCAAATTCGAAGTAGAAAAGAAAATGATAAATCACAAAAGGCTTGAATGCTGGTTGCTGAAACCACAGAACACTGCTAACGTTTGCTCTCAGATTTGGATACTTTTAAATTTTTCTAGAGTTGTTTTCAATCAAAATTTGTTACCACTGTGCCTAGTAATGTTTTGTGGATCTTAGGTAAAAATTTCTAGGTCAAATACAACATAGAAAAATCAAATAGTCACAGTGGTCATAATACTCTAGTTGTTGTTTTTGTTTTGTAATCCATTCTAGAGCTACTCCTAGGATTCCTTTTGTGGGCTTAACTTTCTTACTAGCCTTAATTACTTGATTTGAGTCTTTTAAAAGCATTCTTTCAGTTTTGTGATTGTTTCAATCCTTTCAGTTTAGCATTTCGAATATTAGCATTCTCTTGCTTTTATTTCTTGGCCTCTTGGATTGTGAATTCTTTGAAGACAGGTTGACTAATTACTTAGGTAGCCACTTGGAGAAGAACAAGGCTTGCAAAGGAGAACTCATATCTAGAGAATCCACAAGAGCAAAAAGTGTAAAAAGGAGAGTGCTAAACACTTGAGTGAAGTAAGCTGAAAATTTTCAACATTCACATTTCTTGTCACGAAATTTTGATGTATTTTGTTTAACTTTTGTAAGCAATCTAGCTATTTTACATATCTTTGGAAAATGTTTTAAATCAATCCCAACTTGAACATTGCAATAGCCAAAAACACATTAGAAAGGTTGAAGTGTGTCGAGGCGCTCATAAGTGTCACTTGCACTTTCATCATAAGACACGCCTAGACTTAGTGCATTCCTCCTTGTGACTTACTCTCTTGCATTTTTTTCTTTACCTTGTTATTTTAATTTTCTTAAGTCTTTGTGACAACTAGGAATCATAGTCAAAGCACTTAAAAGTAGCAAACTTCCTTTGGTCTTTAGGTTTCACGAGAGCACACACCATTAGAAAAAAGTTGATGAGGTTTCTTTTAAGAGATGATGTGGAAGAGGACTAGAGAACACTCTGGATAAGAAAGACTTGGTACTTAAGTTGTCTAAGTGAGGCACCTCTCTTTCCTGTGAGTCTACTTAGAAGCCTTTCATTTAATTTCTTGTTAGGAACTTCACCGAAAACATAAATTTTTTTTTGTGAAAATTCTTTTGGCACTCAATCTTTTGTTAATTTTTCTAAAATTTTTGTGAAAACCTTTTCTAACAAAGATGAGTGACCACACCTCCTCCAGTGTTCGAGCTAGTGCTAAAAATAATAAAGGAGAATGGATGAAGGATGGGATCTACAAAGAAATGGCAGAGATAATGTCTTCCATGATGACTAAGTTAATGAAAGAAATGAGGATGATGATGGAGTGAAGGATGGCAAAGAAAGATAAGCATAGTAAGAGTTCAACTAAAGAAAGAAGCCATCATAGGGACCTTCATTACTAAGGAGAAGAAGGGGAGTACAGTAATCCTTGCTATAGTAATTCCTATCCACCACGCCCTGAACATCATCAAAAGTATAAAACTCCATCCTAAACCAACAAGCCTAAGGTTGACCTTCCCCTTTTTTGTGTAAAAGACAATGTTGAAAACTATTTAGATTGGCATATAAAGGTTGAGCAGATATTTGAGTGCTACCAAATAAACCTTGAAAGAAAAGTGTCTTTAGCTTCCTTAAGCTTTAAAGGACCAACTTCGGATTGGAGGACATTTTTAGTTCACAACCTTAGGACTTATCATGAGCCCCATATTTGGCATTGGAATGAACTTAGGGCTATCCTAAGAAAAAGACATGTGCCCTTGTCAACATATAATTTCGTCCGAATGAAAAATGGAAAAATAAAAATATTTTATAATTCATATCCATTATTATTTGCATTTTGGGTTAATATTTCAAATCAAAAATTAAAAATTAGGAAAAGTAAAAAATAGAAATAATAAAAAAATATAATAATAAGATTGTATAGAAAAAGAAAAAGAAAAAGAAGAAATAATAAAAATAAAGAAAAGAAAAAGAAAAGTGGAAAAAGTATAAAAGAAAAAGAAAAACAAAGGGGAAAGAAACAGAAGGAAAGAAAAATAAAAAAAAAGATAAAAAGAAAAGAAAGAACGAAAGAGAGAGAGAGAAAACAAAAAGTGGGCGGCCACGTGTCAAGCTTTTATTGGTGTTGTTACTATTCATTATCTTCTTCACATGGAATGCACTGTTTCGTGAAATAATTGCACCATTTTGGCATCCTATAATTGAGAACCCAGTTACATTAAGACATACGTCGTTTTGTATTGGGAAGAAGCATGCATTCAACTGTTTTGATTAAACTTCCAGTCGTCAACTGGAAAGAGAATCAATGAAGCCCAAACGTATAAATTGTTTTTTGTATAAAGGGGCAACTTTCATAGAGTTTGGGGAGATTTAAAAATTCAAAAAAAACATTTGAAAAGAAAACGATTGGAAAGAGAGAGTGGAGACGTGAGAGAGGAAAAAACTGTGAAAAAGGATAAAACAGTCCTAAAAGAAAAAGTTGTGCAAGACAATGCTGAGATTGGTGAAAAAGAGAAGAAAGAGATAACCGTTGAAGAAGCATGTGATTTTTTTTGGTTTATTCAGCAAAGTGAATACAAGGTTGTAGATAAATTGAATTACATGCCTGCAAGGGTATCCTTGATGGAGCTGTTGACACATTCCCCTTCTCATTAGAAATTATTAATGAAGATTCTAAGTGGAGCTCATGTGGAAAAAGATATTTCATTAGATAAATTTGAGGGAATTGTTAGTCATATCACTGCTAACAATTATCTCACTTTTACTGATGATGAAATATCATATGAAGGAAGAGGTCATAATAAAGCTCTCCATATTTCTATCAAATGCATGGATCATTTTATATCACTTGTGCTGACTGATAATGGATAATTGTTAAACGTGATGCCAAAAGCTACCTTGAATAAATTGCTTGCCAATGGGATTCATTTACGTCCTAGTAACATGGTAGTAAGAGCTTTTGATGGAAGTAAGAGAGAAGTATTGGGGGAAGTTGAATTACAAGTACAAGTTGGACTGTGAGTTTTCCAAATCACATTTCAAGTTACGCATACATACAACTGTTTGCTTGGAAGATCATGGATACATACAGCTCAAGTCGTGCTATCCACGTTGCATTAGAATTTGAAATTTATAATTGATGATAACTTGATTATATTTTCTGGAGAAGAAGACTTATTGGTATTTGGACCATCTTCTAACCATACATTGAAGTTGCCGAAGAAGCTCTAGAAACTTCATTCCAAGCATTAGAGATGGTCAGCACAACTCATGTTGAGCCTTTCAAAGTAGATCAAAACTTGTCAAATGCATTATTTATGGTGGCTAAGACTATGATGAGAGAAGGACTGTGAGTTTTCCAAATCACATTTCAAGTTACGCATACATACAACTGTTTGCTTGGAAGACTATGGATACATACAGCTGGAGTTGTGCCATCCATGTTGCATCAGAATCTAAAATTTATAATTGATGATAACTTGATTATATTTTCTAGAGAAGAAGACTTATTGGTATTTGGACTATCTTCTACCTATACATTGAAGCTGCTGAAGAAACTCTAGAAACTTCATTCCAAGCATTAGAGATGGTCAGCACAACTTATGTTGAGCCTTTCAATATGAAAGAAAAAAAAAACTCAAGATGAATTATTTTCCAAATATAACATATCAAATGCATATGTTTTGAATAAAACCCTTTGCGCCTATTTAAAGAGAAAAGCTTATCCTAGTGGTCAAAATTGTCAAAAAAAAAAAAAATATTTTTCATACTGGGACAATCAAATCTCCTTGTCCAAATTTCAAAAATTCATTTAATAGAGACATTCATAAAAGAAGGGAGAATAAGAAAAAGTTCGGTAAACTGAAAACTTGCAAAGAGCAGTCTAAGAAAAAGTTAGGACATAAAAGATATAAAAACATATAAAAAGAGAGAAAAAATGACACATGTTGAGGGTCATTCAACTCTGTTGCAAAATCTAATCTTCTTGAAAATTAAAGCAATCAAGACCCAAAATGATATATGGCCATTTTTCTCATCCCAGAGATAAAAATCATAAAATATCCATTGCACCTGTCTTTGAGCCTAATATAAATTTTTCTTTCAAAAAGACATACCTAAAATAAGGATCATCAAGTGAAAGTCAGTCCAAGTGTACACATCAAAAGTTGCTTAAAAAGAGATTCATCAAAGAAAGAGTACATCAAAAGCTCCCAAATCAAGAAAGAAAAGAGATAAGAAAAAAAAAGTACAATAAAAGAAATTCAAAAATGAAAGTGTGTCATCAAAACAAAAGGATGATAACTCACAAACAAAATTATTTTCTCAAAGTGAGCAAAAATAAAAAAAAAAGATGAAGAAAATTGAAGAAGAAACTCAGAGGAAAACCTTGACTATTTTTCACAAAACATTGACGATCTTTGTTTCAAAGTTATAACCCTTAAACAATTTTTGGGCCTTTAATATCCTTTTCTTCAAAACCCCTTTAACCCCTAGCCACGTTACAAGTCCAATAAAGTCCACATTGATTAGAGAAAGATTGTTAATGATTTTCATTTAGAATAGTCTTGCAATAGAGGGATATGATTAACAACATGTGTCAAAAAATAAAAGAGGAAAAGAAATGAAAATGAAAAGAGAAAAAAGAAAAAAGAAAGAAAGGAAAAATCAGAATGCCTCTGATAAAAAAAAGGTGATACTAGATTTGAAACTCAAAATGAAAATAACATTGATAAAGTCAACACTGGGGCAATTCTTTCTCATTTGTTCCTTCCATATTTTTCCTTATCCAAAACTGGGGCATTTTTTGTTTGATTCAATCTAAATTTCATTCCCTTTAAGAAGTGTAGTTTTCTCAATAAGAGTTGCACTCTTCAAATTTTCACCAAATGCTCATAAGCCATCCCTATGAACCCAATTTCTCATATTTCAAAACTTGGGCAACTCCGTTGCATTTACGTCCAGCTCTCAAAGAGTATGAAAGATTCAAAATAAAAGTTGCACCCATATTCCATACCAAAAATTGGGACACTTCCATTGCCTATTTGGAGTTTAACATTCTTTCCCATACTTTTGTTCACCTACCCATTCTGACATATATGCATCAAAATGTTAAAATTGATAACATTCACAATTTTTGTGTTAGGCATTAAGATTGTGAACATTTTTTCTAAAATGAAAAAAACAAATTTAAAATTCACTCTTAATAAATTCAATAATTGCATAAAAACATTTGGTTCAGAACAATTGATGAGAGACAAAAGACAAATGATTTAAAGTTTGTCTCAAAAAAATGAAAAAAGGATGAACAAAATTGCATTGAAAAATCCATAAATTCTCATCATTAAAAGAAAATACAAAAGATCTTATGTTTAGGCTGAGTTCAAGAGGGGGGGGGCATGAATTGAACTTTATAAAAATTTTTACTTTAAAAAGCAATGAAAACGTTTTAAATCAAATGAAATTTTCATGAATCTCGATGATCAATGACTTAAGGTGCAGTGGAAAAATAAATCAATTTAAGCTCGAATAAACTGATTTTTTTCTAGCAGAATGAACAAAAGTTAAGTTTCACACCAAGATGCCCAATATGTACAACAAATTTAAATCTCAACAATATAAATTTGTAGAATATAGTGAAAGAATAACCAAAATGCAAAATAACAAGCACAACTAAGAATAAATCACACTAATAGACAATTTGTGCACAAGTATAATAGAAAATGAACTACACAGCACAATTGATACAAGGTCTATTTATCAAATTGAGCTAAACTGATTTTTTTGAACGGCGAAAGGGATAAAATGAAATGAACCGATCAATAGGCACTTGGATTACACCAACAACAGTTTGTTTATAGAACAAAGCCTATTCTACAGAAAACTAAAATGCAATCTCAAGATCAAATGAGAGATGACCAGTATATAATCAATTAAGAAACTTAATGTAATTATGTAGAAAAATTTGTGATAAACCAAGTTTGATTAAAGCCAATTTCAAATTAAAGAACCTTCGTAAAAAATCTTGGAAACCAAATTTTTAGTAGATTCACCAATGCTCAAGAATCAATTAGAAGGATACCAAGTAAAATTAGATGGCACACACAATGGATTGAAAACACAAAATAGATCTGATTAAAACCAGTTTTACAACAACAAACCAGATTACAAATGATATGTAGTAAAGTGATCAATTATGCAGCAAGTGATCTTGCACCAAACCAATTAACAGAACCATGAGAAGGTGTTATATTTTGGCGATGAAAAGAACAAATAAGCTACTGAAAAGAATGGTAGATTTAACAAGAACAACTTTCAAATGGTGCAAGACTGCAACACAGATTAAAATGATCTAATGTAGAATAAGCAAGGAATAAATCTGTGCAGAAATAATAATAGTAAGTAGTGCAGAACAAATCAAGAACATGAGAGAAATGTCAAGAGAAGAGCACACAAGCAATTATACTGGTTCACCCTTCCTCAAGGGCTACATCCAGTATTTCTTGCAACTCTAGCAAGAAAAATTCCACTAAACACACTCAATTGTACACAATTACAATTAAGAACCCTTCTTGCATTCCTGCAAGATTTCAAAACACCACTGAATTTAGGAACGAACACCTTGCAGCCCAAACAATTCAGGAAAACCCAATGTTAAACCCTATAGCAGCACCAATTCCAAAATTGAATCAAATATTACAATTGAACAATCTAAACACACAAAACTTGAATCAAAATGGGTTCAAGAATTGAGTATAGAAGCTCCCTGATTTTCTAGTAAAGGTGGGTATGCTCAAGAGCTAGAAGAACTTCAATGGCACAGTACAATTTCACAATCTTTGTTCTTCAAGAAAACCTCTTTCAATCTTTGAAAAACCAAGCAATCTTTTTCCCTCAGAAGATTAACACTCTTGTTCTCAATTTTCTTCTCTTTGTATGTTCGTTACTCACTCAAAGAAGGTTTGGGTATTTAAAACATAAAAATCCAAAATTGTTTTTCATAAAATAGTTCAACAGTTTTGGTGCAGACCTCGAATAAGTCAATCTCATGAAAAGGAAAATGATTTATTTTCTGTTGAAAATTGAACTTTCAAAACTGAGTTTTCTTAAATGCTCTTGCTATGCTTTGTAAATTATTTTTAAGTTGATTTAATTATGGCAATATGCTTCTTCTAAGCTTTGCACAGATTTACCTTCACCTTCGATCACACTCACTCGCACCCACTAAGATAAGGCCTAAGACTCTATTCTTTAACTTTCATGCTTTTGCTTTGCCTTTGTTCAAATGCTTGGCTTCATCAAATGTTGAATCCTTTGAGATTCTTAACAATGCTTTCATAGGAGCATTTTCAAATAATCAAAAAATAAAATCTCATGCATCATACATATACAAGACAAATTTTCGTGCATTAGCATAGAGTCATGCTTTCAGTTCGTACAAATGGAGTAAAGTAAAAAATTCTCATGCATTCATACATGCAAAAGCAAAGTCAAAAGATCTCATGCATTCATACGAGCATTTTTAAATAATCAAAAATAAAATCTCACGCATTCATGCATTCCTTCCCCAGTGGAAAAATCAAAACTGCCAGGCATTTTCATGCAGAAATTTTCATGCATTCATACATGCATTCAAAACAAAAAATTCTTGTACATTCATACATGCATTCAAAAAAAGTCTAGAATTCTCATGCATTTATATATGCATACAAAACAAAAGCAAATTATAGATTCTCACGCATTCAAACATGCATTTAAAACAAACACAAATCAAAAATTGAATTTTCAGATAATGGTTTCATGACCCTCTTAAGATTCCAATAAAAATGACTCGGGAAAGGACTCAAAGTTGAATATCTAATAAAAGAAAATAAGACTCAAAGTCTACCTCATGTTTTGGAGAAAGAACTCAAAGTTATATCTCTAGTGAAGAAAGGACTCAAAGTCGTATCTTCACAAAAAAATGTGACTCAATGTCATTACAGTAAGAGAAAGAATCAAAGTTGAATCTCTAATGTAGAAACGTGACTCAAAGTCAACCTCATTTTTGGAGAAAGGACTCAAAGTCGAATCTCCAGTTAAGAAAGAACTCAAAGTTGAATCTTCACAGAAAAAAAATATGACTCAAAGTCATTTTATAGAGAAATGACTCAAAGTCACATTTGTATTTGAATAAAGGACTCAAAGTTGTATCTTGAATTTTCATTACAGCTCGTGTTGTAGAAAGGTCTCAAAGTCGTATCTCCACATTTTACTTTTCTGCTCGTGCGAAGAAAGGACTCAAAGTCAAATCTCCGCACTTTACTTTTCTACAATTTATCTTTTGTCGTTACAACTCGTGTGGGAGAAAGAACTCAAAGTTGTATCTCCAAACTTTACTTTTCTGCAATCTACTTTTCAACTCATGTTGTAGAAAGGTCTCAAAGTTGTATCTCCACACTTTACTTTTCTGCATGTCAGTAAGGTTCATAGCCCTCTCGTCTCTATAAAAGAGTCAAGGTTGTGACTTACATATATATAAAAGAAAATGAAAAAAATGAAAAAATGATTTTCTTTTTCATCCCGAACAAAATTAGTGTTACTGTCTTTACTTATCTTTTATTCCAATAACTTGGAAATTTTAATTTTCAAGCTCTTCAATAAAAGTTAGGTAAAGAGGGACAACTGTCAACATCCATTTTCGTTCGGATGAAAAATAGAAAAATAAAAGTATTTTATAATTTATATCCATTATTATTTTCATTTTGGGTTAATATTTCAAATCAAAAATTAAAAATAGGAAAAGTAAAAAATAGAAATAATAAAAAATATAATCATAAGATTGTATAGAAAAATAAAAATAAAAAGAAGAAATAATAAAAATAAAGAAAAGAAAATAGAAGAAGAAAAAATATAAAAGAAAAAGTAAAAAAAGGAAAGAAAATGAAAAAAAGAAATGAAAGAAAATAAAAATCAAAAAAAGAAAAAAAAGAAAGAAAGATAAAAAGAAAAGAAAAAAACAAAAAAGAGAGAGAAAATAAAAAGTGGGTGACCACGTGGCAAGCTTTTATTGGTGTTGTTACTATTCATTATCTTCTTCACTTAGAATGCACTGTTTCATGAATAAATTGCACCATTTTAGCAACTATTAATTGAGAGCTCAGTTACTTTAATACATAGGTCATTTTATATTGGGAAGAAGCATGCATTCAGCCGTTTTAATTAAACTTCTGGTCTTCAATCAGAAAGAGAACTGGCGAAGTAGAAATGTATGAATTTTTTTCTATATAAAGGGGGCATTGTTCACAGAGTTTGGGGGGATTTGAAAGTTCAGAAAAAACACTTGGAAAGAGAGAGTGGAGACGTGGTTTGATAGAGAGAGAGGAAGAAAGCTCGTCGGAGAAGAAGGGAACTCGCCGAAGTAGCAGCTACGTCGCTTTTATAAAGTGATTTTTCATGCCTCAACAGGTAAAACTCTTGTTCCAATACTTCTACCATTTAAATCGCATGTTGTTCTGGATTTTATCATCACGTTTTATGCTTCACGCTACTGTTCATCTTCTTCTCCACATGAAATCGCACCGGCAACCCCTTGTTTTCGCATAACATGGCTTAATATTGTGTTCTAATTGTTAAGTGGGCATGCACCTGAGTTATATTGTTCATTTGAATGTTTTTATTTTTTTCTTTGTGCGCAAGTTTTTTTTTTCTGTCTGGCCGTTCATAATATGTATGTGATTCTTTATTTCCTCTTTAGCACATCTTAATGCACCTAGAACTCTATGAACGAATCATGCATTTGGTTCTAGATAGTGAGGTGTTACATTAGAGTGTGTTAGACGTCGTTCTGGTGTAGTTAAAACGTGTATGTGAACCTATGCATGAATACGATGATGTTTTGTATCCAACATGAACCATGCACAATTCACATGATGCGTTGGTTTGATTTCTAGTTTGGACTCTCATTGAGGCATTCAATCAAACACTTATTATGCATACATTTTTCCAGGGGCACTAGTTTAGGATACATTTTAGGACATCTAGGATATCTTTTGCTCTGCCTAATTGATGATTCATGAACCTCTCGTGTGGTATTTTGATTTTATGATATGACACTTACATGCAAACCATAATTTTTGTGTTTAAACTATATGGGTTTGATGTTGAATTTGGAACACTGCCACATTGATTCATGCATATTGGCACCCTGTATTCTTCTCACTGGTTCATTCATGCATCATGTTTGCCTCATAGTGAGACCAAGTGATGTGTTGATCTATACCTTGTTCATGCACTCATCTCTGCACCATTACCATACTGCATCTTGTTAACACCAAGACTAAGCATGTGATTTGATGAAGTCAATATTGTGGGCACCAAGGCTTAGCATGTGAAGCTGATGAAGACTGCCTCATGAAGAATCTGTTGGAACCAACCTGGACCAGAATTATTCAAGTGAAGACTTTGTGCCAACATGAAGATAGTTGGGTGATTAGGTCTTGGTCCTTAGGATTTGTGTGTTGGTGATTGGGTTAGTCCTTAATCACTAGTGGCATGATTCATCACTTCTGAGGTGCTAAAAAGATTCACAAATATTTTTATTAAAATTGTTTTTAATAAAAATAACCCAAAATGTTTTTGCTGGAAAAAGGTTTTTCAATCGATTGAATTTCTAAAACAATCGATTGAATGTGACAGTTATTTCTGTTACAACTGAAATATAGTTATTGCTGTTACAACTGAAACCTTTGACTGGGTCAAAGTAACGGTCAAATTCAATCGATTGAATGGTTTATTCAATTAATTGAATTGTGACAGCTAAGCTATTTTTAAAACTGATTTTGGGTATTTAAAGGAATGAGAATCATCACTTTCAGAATTATCAAATCAAATACTTTCGAAAAGCATTCCTTGAAATTTTCTAAGAGAGATATTGCCCCTTTTGTGCGATCATTATTTTGGCAAAGCTTTTCAAATCAAGAAACCTCCAAGAACATGAATCTTTGAAGCATCCTTGAAGTGAGGTTCTTGCTACTTTGGTTCTGGACCAAAGCTAAGTCTTCTACACCTGATCTTCATTCTGTGTAATCTGTTTTGTGT
>Ga0209489_107151_pt1 | contig 17004 bp, 18 predicted proteins | sample SiratrowhiteBW_FD_187527 | JGI IMG/M metagenome (GOLD analysis project Ga0209489, IMG submission 187527) | Root nodule microbial communities of legume samples collected from California, USA - Siratro white BW (SPAdes) (version 2) | ecosystem: Host-associated > Plants > Roots > Nodule | place... | reverse complement strand
CTATGCATGTTGTCATTTTTTATTTTTATGAAGTGGATGCACAGTAGAAATAAAATGCAGAGAAATGGTGGAACTTCATATGTTCATGGAGATGTATATGCCATAAGAATCATTTGTGGGTTCTCCCCTTTTTTTAATGCAATGTAAATGAATGTATGAATGTAACTTGAAAACCAGCAAAAAGAGAAACATACCTGATGAACTTGGTCTTTCCCTGTGCTTTCTTCTTTCTCTCTTCTCACACCTCTTCTTTTTCGTTCCTCTGTTCTCTTTATTTTTTGTATACCTCTGTGTCTGTTCTCCCTTTCTCTCTTCTCAGTGTACGTGTTTCAAAAAAATGATCCTCCCCCTTTTGCTCTCTCTTCCTCTCTTTTATTATTATCTTTTTTTCAAAAATCCCCAGCGGTTCAGAGCAGTTATCCCTCTTTGACTCCTTCTTCTTGTTATTATTATTTTTAAAAAAATTAATATTAAAGATGAATCTACCCAGGAATGAGACTGAAGTCACTCTCCAACGGTCATAATCTATTAATTATTAATTTTATTTTTGTGAAGTGGAGAACGTGGGTTGTTTTGAGCAGTTTCACAATTTTTTATTTTATTTTAATTTTAAGAAAACATTACGTGGATTTAGGGAGTGAGAAGTTAGAGGGTTGACTCATTCTTTATTGTTTTATATTATTATTTTTTTTGAAATGCCAATCAAGGAAGCAGTTTGAAAACAGTTCTCCTTTCTTGTTATTCTTTTTTATTTTTTATTTTATTTTCAAATTTTGTTGTTTTAATTTAGATATTTTTATTTTTTTATTTTTTTATTATTTTCGTTTTTCTATTATTATTAATTATTTATTTTATTTTATTTTATTTTTTAAAATCACCACCTTTTCTTTTTTAGTCATTTTTTTTGGAAAAATTCAATTTTTTTATTTTATTATTATTTTTCAAGAAAACTTAAACTAATAAATATATTTTATGTTATTATTCATTTTTATTTCTCTTTATTCTTTATTATTATGCTTTAATTTAAAATATTACCCGGACAAAATCAGGTGTTGACAGTTGCCCCTCTTTACTTAAGTTTTAATGATAATATGAAAATTTGAGAAAAATTCATATTATCAAAGTAAAAATTAAGTAAAGATAGAGACACTGATTTTGTGCGGGTATCATCACGTGCCGAAAGAAAAGCGGAGATCTTACTTCAGCAGAGGATCAACATGTCAAAGAAAAGTTATGACTTTGCTTCTACAGGGAGTCGAAAACTAAATGATGGTTGTGACTTTGCTTTTGTAGGGAGTCGAATAGTAAAGAATGGCCAAGACCTTGCTTCTGTAGGGGATCAAGTGCCAAAATCAAATGTGACCTTGTTTCTGCAGGGGATCAACATATCAAAGAAGAGTCACGACTTTGCCTCAGCAGGGAGTCGAAAAATAAAGAATGGCCAAGACCTTGCTTCTGCAGGGGATCAAGTGCCAAAAACAAATGTGACCTTGCTTCTGCAGGGGGTCAAAATATCAAAGAAGAGTCACGACTTTGCCTTAGTAGGGAGTCGAAAAATAAAGAATGGCCAAGACCTTGCTTCTGTAGGGATCAAGTGCCAAAAACAAATGTGACCTTGCTTCTGCAGGGGTCAACATATCAACAAATTTAAATAATTGTGACTTTGCTTCTGTAGAGAGTCGAAGAGTAAAGAATGGCCAAGACCTTGCTTCTGTAGGGGATCAAGTGCCAAAACAAATGTGACCTTGCTTCTGCAGGGGGTCGAAAAATAAAGAATGGCCAAGACCTTGTTTCTGCAGGGGATCAAGTGCCAAAACAAATGTGACCTTGCTTCTACATGGGGTCAACAAATCAACAAATTTAAATAATTGTGATTTTGCTTCTGCAGGGAGTCGAAGAGTAAAGAATGGCCAAGACCTTGCTTCTGCAGGGGGTCAAGTGCCAAAAACAAATGTGACCTTGCTCCTTTCTTTAAACCAAATATTCTTATAGAATCATTGAATTCATTGATTGAACTTTGAACTTTCATTTTGGGAAAACATTCACAAATCTTAACGCTTGACATAAAAATATTTATACAATTAGTTCTAACATTTTGATGCATGTGTCGAAATGGGTGGATGAACAAACATATGGTGATGACATGTTAAACTTCAAATAGGCAATGGAATTGCCCCAAGTACGGGGGTAACTTTATTTTAAATTTTTCACTCTTTGGGAGTTGACCATAAACGAGCAGAGTTGCCCCAGCTTTTTTCGGAAAATGGGAAATTAAGGTTCAAAGGGATAGCCAATTTTGTTAGGTTAGATGGGTAAAAATAGATTTAGTGGGAAACCGGGGTAATAAATTGATACTGATTGAATCACATGGAAGTGTCCCCGATTTCAATGAATATTTCGGCTAAGGTGAAGAAAGAACATGGGAAAGATACATATAAGAAAGGATTGCCCCAGTATTTATGCTTTAATGACACTATTTCACTCTTATTTAGCTGGCAAATTTGTATTATCCTCTCCGCAAAAGGCATTTTTCTTACAACTTGACTTGTATTGGCCGCCCCAATCCTCTATTACAAGGTTATTCTCTGGAAAAATCATCGACAATCATTCTTCAATCAATATGGACTTTATATGGCTTGTAACGTGGCCAGGGTTTAAAAGGTTTTGAAGAAAAAGAATATACAGGCTCAAAAATTGTTTACTAGTTATCATCATTTTTTATAACAAAGACCACCAACTAAGTATTGCATGGAGTAATTCATGTTCTTTCTGAGATCACTTTTTCCTTTTATTTGTGAGTCATCCTTATTTGAACTAATGACACCTATTTTCTTTTTGAACTTCTTTTTTCTTAATTTTTGATTTGGGAGTTTTTGATGCGCCCCTTTTTTTATTCTTTTTTATATATATATTTTTTTTAGATCTCTTATCCTGAACTGAATTCCGACATGCTGATGATCCTTGTTTGGGGTATTTTTGAAAGAAATTTTTATTTTTTCAGGCTCAAAGAGGGTGCAATGGAATTTTATTAATGTTTTAGGATAAACAAAGATGGCCATATATCATTTTGAATTAGGATTGCTTGATTTTTAGAGAGATTAACTCCCGCAACAGATCTCAGCGATTCCAAATACTTGTCATTGTTTCTTTTTTTTTTATCATCCTATCTTTGCTTAGATTTCCCTTTGCGGGTTTTCACTCTAACGGACTTTTATTTCTTTTTCTTTTAATCTTTTTTTTTTTAATGCCTTTAGCGAAAAGAACTTGAGATTCATAGCCACGTGAAAGATCTGATAAATTGCCCCTGTATGATGTTTACTCTTAGTTTTAGTGGGCAACAAACATGTTATTGAGGCAAATCGCTTTCTGTTTTGGGTGGAAGGCTCAAAGGGGATATCCAACACATGCATGCCAATACGTCATTATGAAAGAAATCAATTTTCTATGTCAAGCTTTAAAATTGCGTCAAATCTTTTATTATTTTTACCAATAAATTCAATGATTCCATAAACATGATTTATTGTGCAATTTTTACTGTTTCCATCCCACGACATCCTTCAGACCTCGAGAAAATCTTGTAGACAACCCATGGTGTATACTTAGCAATCAAAACGCACAAGAAAAAAAATTCAAAAGAAAAATTTTATTTCATCACAAGATAATGCAGATACAATTTCAACGCATAAATTTCAATACCCAAAAGTATTACATTCCCCAGACTATGGAATCATATTATACATAAAACTTTTTAACTGTGTCGGAGTTGACCGGTAATGGTAACTCTTCCCCATCCATTCTTGTGAGAATTAGCGCCCCTCTAGAGAAAACCTTCTTCACGACATAGGGACCTTCATAATTCGGCGTCCATTTACCGCGATAATCCTTCTGAATGGATATGATCTTTTTAACCACCAAATCTCCTTCACGTAACTCTCGCGGACGAACTTTTTTATCGAATCCCTTCTTCATTCTACATTGGTATAACTGCCCATGACATATAGCAGCTAACCTCTTCTCATCAATGAGATTGAGTTAATCATATCTTGCTTGAACCCACTCAGCTTCTTCTAATTTGGTCTCCATCAATACTCTGAGAGAAGGTATTTTCACTTCAAATGGCAGTACTGCTTCCATCCCATACACAAGCGAGAAAGGTGTTGCTCCTGTTGAAGTCCTCACAGAAGTGCGATATCCGTGCAAGGCAAACGGTAACATCTCATGCCAATCTTTATAGGTTACCACCATTTTTTGAATTATTTTCTTTATATTTTTGTTAGCCGCTTCAACCGCTCCATTCATCTTTGGGCGATAGGGCGAAGAATTATGATGCTTAATCTCAAACTCTTCACACAACTCTGACATAATCTGATTATTCAAATTGGTGGCATTATCAGTGATAATTCTTTCTGGGATTCCATATCTACAAATCAACTCCTTTTTTATGAACTTTACCACCACCTTCCTAGTTACATTGGCATAAGATGCGACTTCCACCCACTTGGTAAAATAATCAATGGCCACCAATATGAATCGATGTCCATTTGATGCTTTTGATTCGATAGCTCCAATTACGTCTATACCCCACATGGAAAAAGGCCAGGGTGCGGATAGAACATTTAATGCAGTTGGTGATACATTAATGTTATCAGCATATATTTGACATTTCTGACACTTTCTCACATGTTTACAGCAATCAGTTTCCATTGTCATCCAAAAATAACTAGCTCTCAGTATCTTCCTAGCCATAGAATGTCCATTCATGTGCGTTCCAAAAGCTCCTTCATGCACTTCTTGCAATATCAATTCAGCTTTTTTTGCCTCCACACATCGAAGGAGTACCATATCGTGATTCCGTTTATACAGAACCTCTCCGTTCAGCACAAAACCAGAGGCTAACCTTCTCAACATTCTCTTATCATTTTCAGTGGCTGATTCCGGATATTCTCGACTTTGGAGGTATCGTTTAATGTCAGAATATCAAGGCTTGCCATCTATCTCTTCTTTGATAAAGTTGCAGTAAGTCGGATGTTCGTGACTCTTCATTTTGATTGTAGGCAACTCTTCCTCTTGGTTTAGCTCAAACATAGACGACAAAGTAGCAAGAGCGTCAGCCAATTGATTATCTTCTCACGGATGAAATGTTATAGCGTCAAATTATTCCATCAATCCCTTGATATATGCTTGATATGGAATCAACTTCTGATCTCTAGTCTCCCATTCGCCTTTTATCTGGTGGACAACCAGAGCTGAATCGCCATAAACTTCTAAGATCTTGACTCTATACTCAATGGCCGCTCGAATTCCCATAGCACAAGCTTCATATTCTGCAATATTGTTCGTACAATTGAAACACAGTCTTACTGTCACAGGTATATACTGGTTCTCTCGGGAGATGAGCACCGCTCCTATGCCATGGCCCATTACATTAGAAGCCCCATCAAAAAATAAAGTCCATGTGTTCACCTCATGGTTATACTTATCCGCATGAAACAGAGCTGAGATGTCTACGTCCGAAAAGTCAGGCAACATTGGCTGATAGTCTTCCACCGGTTGGTGAGCTAGAAAGTCAGCTAGGGCACTACCTTTGATAGCTTTCTGGGTGACATAAAGTATGTCATATTCTGATAGCAACATTTGCCATCGAGCTATTCTTCCCGTGAGAGCAGGTTTTTCAAAGATGTATTTCATCGGATCCATCCTGGATATCAATCATGTCGTATGGCTTAACATGTATTGTCTAAGTCGGTGAGCAGCCCAAGCCAAAGCACAACACGTTCGTTCCAAAGAGGAGTATCTCTGCTCACAATTAGTAAATTTCTTGCTCAAATAATAAATGGCATGCTACTTTCTACCTGTTTCATCATGTTGTCCGAGTACACAACCCATTGATCCGTCTAATACTGTCAGATAGAGAATAAGAGGCCTTCCAGGGACTGGTGGACGCAGTATTATAAGTTCTCTTAAATGCTGTTTAATTTTATTGAATGCTATCTACCAATCTTCATTCCATTCTACCACTTGATTCTTTCGCAACAATTTGAAAATGGGCTCACAAGTGGCGGTGTGTTGGGAAATAAATCTAGCAATGTAATTTAATCTTCCCAGAAAACCTCGAACTTCCTTTTCTGTGCGAGGATGTGGCATTTTCAGTATAGCGCGTACTTTATCCGGATCCACTTCTATCCCTCTGTGGCTGACAATGAATCCTAGAAGCTTTCCAGATCGGACTCCGAAAGTACATTTAGTTGGGTTCAGCCTGAGTTTAAATTTCCTCAGTCTTTCAAACAATTTCCTCAGGTTGACAAGATGTTCTTCCTCAGATCGGGATTTGGCGATCATATCATCGACATATACTTCAATATCCTTATGTATCATGTCATGGAATAAGGTCACCATAGCCCTCTGATAGGTTGCCCCAACATTCTTAAGTCCAAAAGACATTACCTTATAACAAAATGTTCCCCATGGTGTGATGAAGGTTGTCTTTTCTATGTCTTCAGGTGCCATTTTAATCTGATTGTACCTAGAGAATCCATCCATAAATGAGAACAATGAAAACTTAGCTGTATTGTCCACCAAGATATCAATGTGCGGTAATGGGAAATCATCTTTTGAACTAGCACGATTCAAATCTCGATAATCTACGCACATTCGAACCTTTCCATCATTTCCATCCTTCTTCGATACTGGAACCACATTAGCCACCCATTGAGGGTATGCCGCTACTGCCAAAAATCCGGCATTGAACTGTTTTTCTACCTCGTCCTTTATTTTCAACGATACCTCTAGTTTCATTCTTCTCAGCTTCTGCTTTATGGGAGGGCATTCTGGCTTGAGTGGTAATTTATGTTGCACTATGTCAGGGTCTAATCCAGGCATATCTTGGTAAGACCAGGCAAAAATATCCCTGAATTCTCCTAACAAAACACATAATTGTCTCTGTATTTCTTTTGACATCCCTTTGCCTATCTTGACCTCATTTTTCTCATTTTTGTCCCCTAAATTGATTACCTCTACCTCTTCTTGATGTGGTTTCAATTCTCTGGCTTCTTATTCGACTAATCTCAACAATTCAGGAGGGGGTTCCGAGTCTTCTTCATGATCATCTTCCATATTATTGACGGGGAGTGTAAAATTAGGGTATGAGATATTGTCATTGTTATTTTCAAAAGATTCATCAACATGTCTGCATTATTCAAGTTTATGAAAATAAATAGGAAAGAAAGAAAAAGTGAAGAAGAAAATGAAAATACGATTTTATTATGTAAAGGCGCAATACTGCGCTCTCAAAGGGAAACAATTCAAATTCAGAATGCAAAACAGAAACAGAAAATCCTAAAAACCAGCCCATGAAAACAACAAATACCCTAAAGCTCTGGGCAAACCAATAGGGCTGACTGAAAACATTACATTTTGTCGCTACTAAACACCATAGGTACGTTTACAGATTCCCAATTGCCAATTTCTTCATCAGGAAGACAAGGGTGCACATGATTGAAGCTCTGATCTCCATACCTCTGCTCAATAACTGCCACTTGATCAAAATTGATCCAACCGACGCTGTAAAAACTCTGATTCAAGTCGCAAATGGGAATTTCTTTACTTCTCGGCTCCCGATCCTCTACTTTGGCTTGATTTCTTTCAACTCTTTCTTCAATGATCCTCCTCCGATCAGCATGAGTAGGTTTGTATCCCAAACCATACCTCCTTTTGTTTTCCACCAATTTCAATGGCCTCATAGATCCTGTACTATTTTTGCCCAAGCCACTACCATATTTATACCCCTCTTTCATCATAGTTTTGCCCGTCATCAGAGATGTGTTAGACAGATATGGGTTCACTTTGAAAGGCTCCACATAGGTTGTGCTAACAATCTCCAAAGCCTGAAAAGATGTTTCCAAAGCTTCTTCCGTAGCTTCAATATAAGGAGTGGATGTGGATCCACATACTATCAAATCCTCTTCTCCGGAAACTATAATCAACTTATCATCAACTATGAATTTCAGCTTCTGATGCAACGTAGATGGCACCACCCCAGCCGTGTGTATCCAAGGCCTTCCCAGCAGGCAGCTGTATGCTGGTGATATGTCCATTACTTGGAATACAATTTGGAAAGTGCAAGGTTCGATTTGTACTGGCAGTTCTATCTCCCCTATAACCTCTCTTTTGCTACCATCGAAAGCTCTCACTACCATGGTACTGGGGTGTAGATGAACCCCGTTACTAGGTAATTTGTTTAATGTAGTTTTCGGCATTACGTTCAAAGATGAACCATTATCAACTAGCACACGTGATATGAAATGATCCATGCACTTGACTGAAATATGGAGAGCTTTGTTATGACCTCTACCATCAGAAGGTATTTCCTCCTCAGTAAAAGTTAAGTAATTGTTAGCCGTGATATGACTAACAATTCCTTCAAATTTATCTAAGGAGAGATCTTGTTCCACATGAGCTCCGCTTAAGATCTTCATTAACAACTTCCGGTGAGAAGTTGAATGCATCAACAATCCTAACAAAGACACCCCTTGCAGACATCCGCTTCAACTGATCCACCAACTTGTACTCGCTCTGCTAAATAAACTTCAGAAATTCAGCAGCGTCATCATCAGTAATTTCTTTTCTCTCTCTCTTTCTTCTCAGGCTCTGAATTAGCCTGCACAGCTTTTCCCTTCAAATATGATTTGGCCCTTTCCATATCAATTTCATCTTTACTCTTCTCATAGCTTTTTTCACCCCTTATGTTTGGACGAGTGAAAAGACGCCCACTCCTAGTCATACCCCCTATTCCGGAGATATTATCAATTGTTACCTTGCCTTGTTCAACTGGTTCTTCCTTTTGTTCTCCTTGAATGATACTGACGTCGTACTTCCAAGGAACAACTTTATCATTCTTGTATGGGAAAGTAGCAGGTGTCTTAATTATCAAGGGTTGGCGTCCCGAAGGTACGGAATTGGTGGGCCTGGTAAATTGTATCACCAAAGGCTTAGGCCTTTGTGGAATCCATTCTTCACCAACAAACACCCCTTCTTCCTTTTTCTGATGACTGACTTGTAGAATATATCTGTCTATCAAGTCTTGCACAAAGGTTTTGAATTCAGCACAATTATCAATAGAATATTCGATGCTAGCGTGGAAACCACATTTATCCCCGGATTTGTATTCATATTGGAATAAACCAACTTGGCAGATTAGGTTTTTTCATCTCAGCAACACTTTTAACCAAACTCGGACCTTGACCTTCACTGACAGCATTAACTGTGGAGTTTGCATGCCCAGACAACGGGTTTTGCTCAACACTTGGCTTTTGCTCTTGGAACGTCAGCCACTTGGAATCAATCAGAGATTGCACTTTTTACTTGAGAGCTTGACAGTTCTTAGCTGAATGGCCAACCTTCCCACTATGATACTCACATTTTGCATTGGGGTCATAATATCTAGGGAATGGCGATTGTACAACCTTTGCTGGACACAAGGCCACCAGCGCATTTTTAAGCAAATCAGGCAACAATTCGGTGTAGGTCATCAGAATAGGAGTAAAGTTCACAACTCTTTCTGCAAAATTGCTCTTCTGACCAAAGCCTTGATTTTGTGCTTGATTGAAGTTTTGACCTCCCACTCTAGGCTGAAATGCATTATTGGGGGTAAATGGCGGTCGATATGCAGCTGACGGCCTATGAGCATTCTGTGAGTAGCTTGGCGCGGCGTTTACAACAAATGCAGATGAAGGTCTGTAATTGGGACGGTATTGTTGTTGAAATACTCCCCAATAAGGTGCAGTAGAAGTTGCCTGAACCTCACCCTATTTCTTCTTACCAAGATTGAACCCAGGTTTCTTAGCACTGGTGGTTACAGGCGAACCTTGTGCTATCTTTCAGGTCTTGAGTCCATGCTCGATTCTTTCTCCAATAGTGACAATATCGGAGAAATTTGAAGAAACACTTCCGAGCACATGTTCATAAAAAGGAGCCTGTAACGTCTCGATGAACATGGTGATCATTTCCTTCTCATATAGCGGAGGTTCAACTTGAGCGGCCAACTCTCTCCACCTCTGCGCATATTCCTTGAATGTTTCTGAACTCTTTTTCGCCATATTCTGTAGTTGCATTCTGTCCAGAGCCATGTCCATGTTATATTTGTACTGCTTTAAGAAAGCATATACCAAATCCTTCCATGACGAAATTCGAGTTGGTTCAAGGTGCATATACTAGTTTAACGCCACACCTCCCAAACTATCTTGAAAACAATGAATCAGAAGTTTTTCATTGTGTGCATGAGCTGCCATTTTCCTACAATACATGGTCAAATGGCTTTTTGGGCAAGTGGTCCCCTTGTACTTCTCAAAGTCTGTCACTTTAAATTTGGGGGGAATTACCACATCCGGTACTAAGCATAGACCGGCAGCATCTCCGACTCATGACTACTTCCACCTTCTATTACCCTCAATCTTTTTTCAAGGACTTCCAGCTTATCTTTCGCCCTATCAGCTTCAAGGACCGCAGCAGTTGGAGCTACCACTTCTGTTTTGGGCTCACCTCCCAAAGTCACATTCAAAACCCTGGGTTGGGTAATAGTCGGTATTCTGTTAATTACCACATCTTCACCACGACCACCAGGTGGTACTTGAATAAACTCTGGCGGACCTCTAGCATCGTGTGGTATAGTTTCATGCTCCACACCTTCCTCGTAGAGTGGTTCATAGTTTATAGGCATGCCGTACAGAGGGAACTCTTGATTCGTTCGATTTCCATGATGGAGTTCTCGGGTTTGTAATGTCCCCGGTTGGAAAATAGGAGGATGTGAAGATTGAATCCCTTCATCTCTGGTAGTAGCTTCAGGTTTGTTGCTTATGATCGTTAGGTGTTCGAGAATCTGACCCAAATGATCTTTTAGGCCATGAATCTGGTTCACCTTATCCTTCAACTCACCGATCTCATCCTGCATTGCTTTCATTGGTTGCTCCCAGTTTTCCATCTTCTGACAATTGGCGCGAGTCCTATATGGATGTCGTGGGAATTTAGCCGTTATTTCCTTTTTTCTGTTTTTCTTTAAGATGAATTAGATGAAAGATGAAATATGAAAAAAATGCAACTAGTCGGAAATTATACAGTTGTGTACTTGATACGTAAACAAATGGAAATTAACACAGATCCGGAGTCTTAAGAAACTGATTTATTTAATGAATTCAAATTGATACAACTGCAATGGAAAGACAAAAGGAAATTGCTATCAATCCCTAACACGAGCAATCAAAATTTTCATTTGCTCTACTAGCCACTTGCAATGATCGAGAAAAATCTGAACTTCTCGTGGAGGATCACGGAACGTCACTGCGTCAGCTTCTCGTAACATTCTGGGTACGTCTTCAATAGCCCCATTAGCCAGAGCAGCCAATTGGGAAAAGTTCCTCTGCCAGTGTGCCACGTCCTTTTCCTGCTCAACCATGTAATCTCTTGCACGAGCCATTACAGCTTGGTGCCTTTCCTCCAATTCTAATAGCAACATGCGCTCCTTATTCACCTTTTCTTCACATATAACTATTGTCTCCTCCACTTGTTGCTCCATGACGTTGACCTGAATTTGAAGATCTTTCAATCTTTTCATGACTTCTTGCTTGTCCCTTTTAATGTCCTCATATAAATTTTTCCACTGACGTTCAGCTAACAAGGCCGTGTTCCACTCTTGAACCCTCATTGTTAGCTCTTTGTTTGCTGCAGACAGATCTTGTTTGATCTTGTGTGTATAATCCCTTTCAGCTCTTTGTTTATGGATCAAACCCTCACATGCTTTTGTCTTCTCTTCATATTCTCTGTTGAGATCTGCATAGCTATGTCGTAAGCCTAGTAACTTGTCAGCCATCTTGACATTCTTCTCTTTCAATCTTGCAACTTCCTCCTTCAGCTTCTTCAATTCCCCTGACTCTATATTTTGGTTCCGTTCTTCATTTCTTGACTGAGTGGGGACTCTTCGGAAAGGTAGCTTGACTTGATTAACTCTCTCCGTGACCCATTGATGATAAGGAATGTCTCTATCTATCCCCCATGCTCTCGAATCCCTTTCCATACGGATCACCCTTTTCCATGCGCTCCTTATATGTTGGAGAGTTTCAGTAGCATCTCCTTTCCCATAGTAAGCCAACAAAGTAGTAAGTGAAGCGGCTGTCGGCAAACCCCTTATAGGGTACCCAAACTGTCTTTGGGCTAGAATCGGATTGTAGTTAACACAACCCTTAGTACCTATGAGTGGCACATTTGGGTAGTTCCCACAATAATATATGATGCTCGCCTTCTGCTGCCAAGATGGATGCCACTTTATTTTTTCTTGAGTCAGTCTTGAGAGAAACTCACCCCAATTTATCGTTCTCTTAGCTTCAAGCTTGCGTTGCATTACCTCTTCGACAGGGCATGGAGCACTGATGCCTTTTTCCCCTATGCGAGATAGGAGCCAGACATAAAACACAGGTAGACAACACATTAACTTTCTTTTCCCCATGTCATAGCACAATTGAAAAGCTATATAGACGTCAGCTAAGATTGCTAGAACTGGATTTTTCGCTCGAGTTTTACTTGCAATAAATACATCGATTACAGCATAGTCGACCAAATCTTCAACATTAGGGAACAACATGATGCCATATAGTGTAAGAGCCAGAACATCCATGAAAGTCTCCCAATTTTCTTGGTCAGCTAACTGATGCAAATAGCTTTCCAAAAACTTTTGGGTAAATCCTCGTACACCTTTCTTGTTCACTAGGGCACTCTCTAATTCCCTTGGGTGGATTTTCATTATCCCAGATAGAGTGGACACAGAAGCATGATGGTCAACGTATTTGTATGGAGACTTCCCCTCCAAGGGTAAATCCAAAATCTGCTCAAACTCTTCGATTGTCGGCACCAATTGGAAGTCTTAGAATGTGAACGCTCTGACAGGCAGGTCATAATACTGCGCAAAGGCCGTGATCAAGGAAGTCTGCACCTCTATGTCGAGCAAACCTAACAGATTCCCATATTTCTTCTTGAAAGAGTTTCTCTGAACCGCCCTGAGCTTTTGTCCCAATGCCCTAATTCCGACCAGATTGTTCTCTCTGGCTTTTATCAGTAGTTTTGTTTTCAAATCCTCTTCAGATTTCGTTTCAACTCCAGAACTTACGTTAATTTCCATTCTTTTTTGACAAAAAAACACAACTTTATAGTTTCTGACCTTAAAAGAGAACAATTGAGACTATGTGAGAAAAAGAAATGCATGCATGCAATGCAATGAAGAAAAGCCTGAGCTAATCTTCATATGTCATGATGAAAATAATGAATACTTTGTATGAGAGAAAATTAATACAATGGATAAAAATATTTTTATTATTACTTTTTTTTTAAAAAAACAAAAAAAAAATGGGGTGGAGGGTAGAGACACGCAATATATCTCCCTTTGTGCCCTAAACAAGGTTCAATATAGTGGGAGTCTAAGGCATTAGATATACACTCACAAAGGTAAGCTCCTAACTCCTAAAGGTATAAGGCCACTAGAGTTATGGCTCCCCTCACTACATTACCCACAACAGTTGGTAGACAACTTGTGTAAGCATACAAGTGAAGAGAACAGACTCTAGCTGGGGTTCTCGCAATAGCCAGAATGGGAAGTACTTCCTCATTGACATTGCTACACAACCCCTTCTAATTCTAAGATTCTTCAGACCCGGGTGTAGGGCCCCACTCATGATATGAACAAATATATGTGTGTGTGTGAAGGGAGAATTATGCACCCAACGCCCTACCTGCAAAATAGCTAGAAAAGTTCCCAAGCAGATATAGCATGTCGTCTACCCTAGGGTTCAATATTCCAGCAATGATAAGAAGCAACATACATACAGAAGAAGAAAAGCATATATACAAAAGAAAGGGAAAATAATCATTCAAAAGACCACACTTACATTTACTTATTTAATTAAGATTGGCTTGACTCTCAAACATTCCCCAGTAGAGTCGTCATCTGTCGCAATTGGGGTCACGACGGGGACGGCAAACAAAAACAATTTTTTTAATTTTAATAAAACAGAGGAGTTGCCACCATAATTTATTAAAGGAAAACTATGGAAAACCGAAAACAAGATAAGGCAAGTTCGCAAAACCAAATTTAGAGTCCGGGAGTCGGTTACGTGTGAGAAAGGTACTAGCACCCCACAACGCTCGCCCTAAGGCGGTACCTTTAATTAAACAAGTAAAAGAGTGTGATTTTTTTAAAATATTTATTTTCCCAAGAAAGAGATTAAGATAAAACAAACAAAATATTTTTTGGTTTTAGGGAGCCCGACAAGGTTTGACCTTGCTCCTACGTATCTCCATCAGGGATGGAGAATCAGGGTTATGTAGTTCTTTGATTGATAGAATTGTTGGTTGGTTTGATATTTTGAACCTTTTGAAAGCTTATGTTTGAAAGTAGGATAAGTGAATGACGTCAGTGCCATGTTTAAAGCTTGGGCTTTAGATAGCAGTGCCAGGTTTAAAGCCTGGGCTTTGAGTATCAGTGCCAGGTTTAAAGCCTGGGCTTTGAGAAACAACACTAGGTTTAAGGCCTGGGCTGTTAGAAACAGTGCCAGGTTTAAAGCCTGGGCTTTGAGAAACTCAATCAGGACCTTTTGTCAGCGGAGAAATCCACGAGTCATTGATTGAGTTGCAATAGTTAAAGTATTTGAACCTCAATTTGAATTATTTTCCAGACAGCCATATCCCAGAGTTTCTTGGTTCTCTCAACAACTTGAGATACCTTGATCTGTCACAGTGTCATTTTGGCGGAAAAATTCCAAGTCAGTTTAGGCCTCTTTCTCATTTGAAATACTTGAATCTGGCTGGTAATGAACTTGAGGGTTCAATCCCTCCTCAACTCAGAAATCTTTCGAACTTACAAGAGCTTTATCTTGAGGGATCTTACAGTGGAGTTCTCGAAATCAAAGATTGGGGTAAGTTGCTGTCTAATCTCATTTCTTTAACTCATCTTTACTTGTGCTCCATTGGTGGTCTTAATAGTTCTCATACTTCGCTGCAAAAGCTACCAAAACTAAGAGAACTAAACTTGTTTGATTGTAGCCTTTCTGATCATTTCATCCTTTCATTGAGGCCTTACGAATTCAACTTTTCTACTTCCCTTTTGGCCTTTGATCTTTCTGGGAATACCTTCACGTCACCCGTCATATTCCCGTGGGTGTCAAATATCACTTCCAATCTTGTTGAGCTATACCTTGCTGATAACAACTTAGAGGGTTCTGTCTCAAATCATTTCGGCATGGCAATGAATTCTCTCGAGCACCTTGACCTTTCCTTGAATAGTTTCAAGGGTGAGGTTTTGGAATCCTTCATGAATATATGCACCTTACATTCTTTAGGCATGTGTGGAAACAATTTGACTGAAGACCTTCCGTCAATACTTCACAATCTGTCTACTGGTTGTATCAGATACTCGCTACAAGATTTGGATTTGACATATAATCAAATTACTGGATCTTTACCTGATCTTTCAGCATTTTCAGCTTTGAAATCATTAGACCTCTCAGGAAATCGTTTAGATGGAAAGATTAAAGAAGGTAACAAATTGCTAATTCAATTGGAAATTTTATCAATCTCATCAAACTTTCTAGAAGGCGGAATTCCAAGATCATTTGGCAATGCATGTGTTTTTCGCTCATTGGAAATGGATAATAATAGGTTGAGTGATGAGTTTTCAATGATAATACAACACTTGTCTGGATGTGCTAAATACTCACTACAAGAATTGAACTTGAGAGGAAATCAAATCAATGGTATGCTTTCTAACCTTTCAGCATTTTCAACTTTGAAGTCATTGGATCTTTCATATAATAGATTAAATGGAAAGATAATAGAAGGTAACAAATTGCCAACTCAACTGGAATCTTTTTCAATCTCATCAAACTTTCTAGAAGGCGGAATTCCAAAGTCATTTGGCAATAGTGCATGTGCTTTGCGCATATTAGACATGATGAATAATAGCTTGAGTGATGAGTTTTCAATGATAATACATCACTTGTCCGGATGTGCTACATATTCATTGGAAACATTAGATCTAAGCATGAACGAAATCAATGGCACACTACCTGATCTCTCAATATTCTCATCTTTAAAAGCATTGCATGTTGATAGAAACAAGCTAAATGGAGAGATTTCCAAAAATATTCAATTTCCACCTCAACTAGGACAATTAACCATGCCATCAAATTCCTTAAATGGTGTGTTCACAAACTACCATTTTGCTAATGTGTCTAAGTTATTTTACTTAGACTTATCTCACAACTCATTGACCTTGACATTTACCCAAAATTGGGTCCCACCTTTTCAGTTGAGTATCATATCATTGCGATCTTGCATGTTAGGTCCAACATTTCCCAAATGGTTGCAAACTCAAAGTAAACTTGTTGACATTGATATCTCAAATGCTGGAATATTGGATATGGTTCCAAGGTGGTTTTGGGCAAAATTAGCTTTCAGAAATCTAGTGTCGGTGGATATTTCAAACAACAATCTCTATGGTATAATTCCAAAGTTTTCTAGAAACAACATTGTTCCTTTCTTAACTCTTGCATCAAATCAATTTGAAGGTCCTATTCCACCATTTCTACGAGCTACTATATTCCTTGATTTATCCAATAATAATTTCTCAGATTCTCTTTCATTTTTATGTGCTAGTGATCCTGAAGAAGCACTATATCAGTTAGACATTTCAAATAACCAGTTATTTGGACAAATTCCAGATTGTTGGAGCCATTTCAAGTCATTAACTTATTTAGATTTGAGTGACAATAAATTTTTAAGCAAGATTCTGTTACGCCCTTGGAGTCAGAGGTGGCGAAGGGCTCCACCAAGAGGATTGCACTCTTACCCTTCCATTACAGCCGAAAGCACAAAGAGAAAAATTAGGGAGATTCGGTTTTGATTCTGTTTCCAATTCTGTTGGATTTAATTAGATTTCAAGTTATTTTCTATCTTTAATTTAGGAAAGAT
>Ga0209489_107149_pt1 | contig 17007 bp, 10 predicted proteins | sample SiratrowhiteBW_FD_187527 | JGI IMG/M metagenome (GOLD analysis project Ga0209489, IMG submission 187527) | Root nodule microbial communities of legume samples collected from California, USA - Siratro white BW (SPAdes) (version 2) | ecosystem: Host-associated > Plants > Roots > Nodule | place... | reverse complement strand
CCAAAAAAAAAAAAAAAAAAAAAACTCTAAACCAAAGATCGAAGACATTTCAATGGTAAAAAATTCCAATCCGAAAAAGAGAAAGAAGTTACCAATCTCTTATATTTAAGCCATAACCAACCCTTCAACTGAGCTAGAAAAAAAATTTCTTCATGATCCACTACTCTGCCTTTAAAGACCATCTTATTTCTATAATTCCAAATTTCTGATACAATCGCCACCCACATCCCTTCCCACACTCTATTGACCTTGATACTTTGACTCAATAAATGGAAGCTCTGAAAATAAATATTGATATCTTCATGTCTAACAGTCACATTCCCAACCCAACTCTTACACTAATCTAAACTTTTTGGGCCACCTTGCAAGTGGTAAAAAGATGTTGAGTAGTTTCTGCACCTTCTTGACGCAAAGGGCACCACGTATTCCCTAGCATAATTCCCCTTCTGCTTAAATTTGCCCTAGTTGGTAGTCTATCCAACAATAATCTCCATGCACAAACTGTCGCTGATGGGGCTATATTTAAATTCCATAACATCTGGAAAACCTCCAAAGGCTGCATTAGATCCTCCTTATTAAGAACACTATATCCAAACTTAACTGATTACTCGTACTGATCTTTTCCTACCCATAACAACCTATCTACGCCATCCATATTCCATTTCACTTTAGAAATTGTAGCCAACAATAGATCTTCTAAGAGTTTTTCCCATTGAAACCTCTCCTTACGCCAGCCTAGATTCCAACTATGACACTCTCCACTCCTAATTTGCCCCCTGTCAGCAAGTTCACCGACCGCACTATCCTTGCATTGATAAATAGAATATAACCTAGGAAATAACTCTTGTAATACATTCCCATCTGCCCACCTATCTTTCCAGAATTTAACACGGCTTCCGTCCACCAAACTCTACCGAGATCTACCTTTAAACCAGTTACCTTGTATACCCTTGCCACTTATCCTACACAAATCCTTCCACCACAATAATTGTTTCCTATTCATCAAAGATATATCCATATTCCTCCATGATCCATATCTTGCTTCCAAAATATCTCTCCACAAGCCATCTTTCGACATCCTATACCTCCAAATTAATTTATGTAATTAATTCTCTAAATTTTCTTTTGCAAACTATTAACTCTTTCAAAATTATTTAATTTTTTACTCTCTAAATTTTTCAAATAAGATTTTTCATTGAGTATTGTCATATATTTAAATAAATAAAAGTGAGTATCTTTTATTCATTTTAAACAAATACATATGTAAATTATAATTTTATAAAAAAATTGATTTTAAAATTTAAATTTATGTAGTCTAACATTATTTTTGTTAATGATCCGCCACCCATAGCTCACGTATCTCATCTAAAAATCTAAAAATAAGACATATTATACACAAAATATAGTTTTTTTTAACAATTATTAATGATTAAAAATAAAAAAGTAAATATTTAAGGTTATTATATATATGATAATTTACAACAATTTATAATTAAAATATTTTATTTATTGTCACGTCAGGGCAGTATCTGATAATAAGGCAGTGTATAATCATAGAAGATGATGAAGGAAAACAGAGAGAGAGAATGGTGCAAATTTGGAGACATTGTAAGGCAAAAGCATCAAAATGGTGCAATTTTTTCACTTTTTACCAAACAAGTGTAACCTTTTTTTTTTTTTTTACAAACATGAAGAAGTCGTGTCACCGTGACACGACTTTAAGTGAATGCGAGATTGTAAAAAAAATAAACTGAAGTCGTACTAACGTGGTACGACTTCAATTCATTTTTTTACACTAAAGTCGTACCAACGTGATACGACTTCAATTGAGACTTACCCATTTTCATAAAAAAAAAAAATTATACCTGTTTGATAAAAAATGAAAAAAAATACATTTGTTTGGTGCTTTTGCCACATTGTAATTATGTAGTATACAAATAGTTGAACAAAAGTGAAAGAGACCAACAAAGCTAAGCGCGAGTAGATTGAATGGTTGATGTGAACTTAGAGAATAACTACCTCCTAAGCTTTAGGGTTCACCGTGAATGAGCTAGAAGAAAAATTAGTTAACTCGTTATAAATTGTTTTTTCGAAAACTTTTTAGATTATCTAATTTGAAATACAACAAGACAAAAACGAAAATGTAAAACATGTTTTACCAACCTTACGAACTAGCACAGTAAGGACAACATGAACCTAATCTTTTGGTGAAAAGGTGTGAAACTGATTTCCAACACAAAAAAATGAAGCTAGAGAACAGGAACGAGGGTGGAGGTTGGTGGTAAAAGCATCAAAAAGGTGTATTTTTTTTCGTTTTTTATCAAACAGGTGTAAATTTTTTTTTACAAAAGTAGGTAAGTCGTGTTATGGAAGCACGACTTCTTCACTTGAAGTCGTGCCACATTGACACGACTTTAGTGTAAAAAAATGAACTGAAACTGAAGTTATTTCAACCTGTCACGACTTCAGTGTAAATTCTTTTTTCACCAAAGTCGTGTCACGTTGACATGATTTCAATTCATTTTTTTACATTGAAGTTGTGCTAATGTGACACGATTTCAGTGCAATTTTTTTTAATTCATATTTGCCTAAAGTCGTGGCATGATACTTTTGTTGCACAACTTACCTATTTTTGTAAATAAAAAAACAAATTGTAGCCCTTAGTTGAAAATGGAAAAAAAAATTGCACCTGGATGATGCTTTTGCCGGGTTTGGTACTAGAAAGATAAAAAAAATAAAGATGGGGTGCACTTGAGAAGCTGAAGAAGATGAAAAGGCGTGTTGGACAGTTTATTTATTTTTCCATTAAGGATAAAAGGGTATTTTTAACTCTCACATGGGTGCAGATGAAACCATGGGACTGCAGAAAATATTTACCGTCAAAATGATATCAGGTTTCCTAATAGATACACGAGTTCTCTTGAACTTCCAGCTGATATCGAACTTCAATTGTCTACGATTTCTTCCTGCACCTCCGTACTTTCTTACTTTTTAACAAAAAATTTAAATAAATCATATATTTTGAAATTCTTTTATATTTTAGATTGTAAAATCTGATACACTATTTTTGTATATTAAACTATACTATTCAATATACAACTTTATTTTATATATTAAATTTTATAATTTAGTATATAAATTTTTTTATATTTCAACTTATATAATTCGAAATAAAAAAAATACATTTTAAATTATATAATTTGTTATATACAAAATTTATATCGAACTAAAAAAAAACTGTATATCAGATTATATATTTTGGTATAAAAAAATTATATATTAAATTACACAATTTAGTATAAGAAAAAGAATTATATATTGAATTATATAATTAAGGAAGGATATTTTTGATATTTGAAAAAATATAAAAATACAGATGAAGCGATCGAGGTGTAGGAAGAACGCGTCTAAATTGTCATGTTTTTCAGTGGACACTTGGGCTTAGACTCTGAAGACCAAAACTTCTCCAATTTTAAATTAGAACTAACTCAAATTAAGTTGACTTAAATTTATTTTTGGTAATTTTTATCTCCATAAAATTTTTACATAGTTCAACTTTTAAAATTAAAAAATTTAATTTAATTTTAATATTACATTCTGTTTTTAATAAACAATATTAAATTTTATGTTAAAATTACTTCTATTAAACCTTATTATTATTATATTATTTGAATGAGTAATTGAAACTATAATCGTTTTTAGATATATAACATTATTCGCTCATAACTAGTGGACATATATTAATAAGGTATCTATCGCTTCCAACTGCACTAGGGGAAGTGAAAACTAATTCACTAAGTTTAAAAAGAAAAATGAAAAGAGAAAGTGTAGTAATAAACGAGGGAGTACAAAGAGTATCCGTCGTCGAATTCTAACGTGCAAGGAGTGGACCCAAACCCAAAGATTAAATGGATTAGATTAAAAAACTTGCATCCTAGATATTATACATATTTAAAGACATGTAAAATCTTTTTAATATGAAATTTTTTGTAGTGAATGATTGCTTTTTAATAATATTTTTCCTTTTTAATATATATATATATATATATATATTCTATTTAATGCCTATTTTTATGAAAAAACAAATTAGTTATTTTAAAATCATTATTAAATAAACTTACCTAAACAAAACAACAAATTATTATTGTTAGCAAAACATAACAAAGTCCACTCATAAGAAAAAGTTTAAGTCACTTTAATATCTAATATATTACTTTTTTTCTAGAATGTATTTGATAAAATTAATAAGTTAAATATTAGTTTATTTGGTTAGCTTATAAAATGACGTAACCAATATAAAAATATTTGGTAAATAATTTAAATCAGTTTATTTTAAAAGTTTCTACCTCATAAGTTATTTCAGCTAATTTGTACGTTATAGTTTATTTATATTTTTGTATTATTATTACTTATATGTTAATATGTTTCTTTGTTATTCTTAATTTTCTTACACATATTATTACTTATTTCAATTGTATAAAGAAATTTTTACACTATTTGTTTTGTTTATATTCTCATAGTGGACTCGCATGATTAATTTTAAAGAGAATATATATATGAATGATAAAATTGACTTGAAACTCTAATTTATTTTGCTTGATATTAAGGATTAATATAATATTATCTTTCGTAATTTTAAATGGATTATTAGTAATAATTTTATTGTATCTATATGATAGGCTTATTTCTTATCATTTTAACTTTTCTAAACATGTTAGTTTCAATTTTATTGTAAAGTCTATTGGTTCGAATGGTTTGGACTAAAATATTTCTAGTTTCTTTAAGTCTTTTTTGATATTGATCACTTCAAATATGTGACTATTTGCGCTAAAGAGGATGAACCAATATAGATGATGGATAATTCGTATATGCTTAATATGAAGACTATTCATGTTTTTATACATAATAATTTAATTTCTCTTTCTTGGAAGAAAACTATTTGATCTACTATAATTTCACTTGCCAACTCATTAGTTCTTTTGATGTTGTTGTATAATCGTTTACTTTATTACATTTCTAAGATATAAGTATTAGTTTACGTTATTAATGTAGTCTTTGCAATATTCATGAAGAAAATCTAACTCATCATCTTTTTTTTAAGTGTGTTTGCTAAAAAAAAATTTATCTTCATTAACCGAGCTTTTTCCTATCTTTTCTTATTCTTCCAATAATGATATTTTTTCTTTTGTTGTTGAGACAACTAGTTCAATTGTTTATGACATTTTGTTGACTTCTATCACTTTCATTATTTAGATAATTTAGAAGGTTAGCAATCATAAGAGATTTTTGAAAACCTATACATTTTCAATCTGCTTTTGATTTGGTTTGTTGGAATATTCAAATGGTAGGTAAACAATCCTCTAAATATATGTATAAGGACATGCCCAACCTTTGCATTTTGAATCTTTTAATGTACAATCTAGATTTTCAAAGGTTACCAAAGTTAAGGGAGTTGACCATGCCTAGGGGTTTAAGGTTAATGTGTCCTAGACATCTTACATGTGGTTGTATCTTTAGAGTTAGTTAAGGAAGTTCATTGGAGGTTTTACTGACTATTTGGGCATTAAGACCTCCATTTATATTTAGTTGATGACTGGCATTTTCAGATATCTAAAGAGAAAAATTATACACACATTTGGCTTGAAGGTGACTCTTCTTTAGTTTGTCAGGCTTTCCCAAATTGGTGTTGTCCAATGAAACTTGAAAGCTCACTAGCAGAGGCCTCTTATTGGTACAAGATTATAGATTTTAACATTTCCCATATCTTTAGGGAAAAGAAAATAAATGTGTTAATGCTTTTGCTAATCTTAGTATTGCTAATAAGCCTGCATTTTTATGGTATGATTTCATTTCACATATTAATTTTGATTCCTTCAAAAATCGCTTAAGTCTCCCCAGGTTTAGGTTTTGTTATAAGTTTGATTCCTTCAGAAATCATTCAAGTCTCCCTAGGTTTAGATTTTGTTAGTGTCTTAGAGGTTGTTTTTCTCTTACATGACTTTTGGTTCTTTATGACTTCCATTGCAACAACAATTCTAATGGTTTCAAAATAAGTTACTAATGAAAAAGTCTCTCATAATTGATCCCTTCCTTCTAAGTATAACATTTTTTGACCAGTGTAACCTTAAATCTGCCAATCCTGCTGGTTTCCTTAAGCTTAGTCTTGAAAATTCACTTAAAACCTAAAATTAAATTCACTTAAAACCTAAAATTTTACAATTTAATGATGGATCAACCAACTCCCGTGTATCATTTCCTTGTATAAGTTGATTTTTAGCATATATTGTATCTTTCCAGTGTTGACTTTTTTATTCTTGGTTGTATGTTATACTGGATCTGCATCAGCAAAGATTACAAAATTTATAACATCTTTGTTTGTTAAATAATCACTAGTGAAAAGATCTATCATTCATGTTTGCAAATTTATATCCCTTCATTCAATTAAGACTTTTAAAGCTCTTGGTGAAAGGTCAAACAAATTTGAGTCTGAGATTTGAAATTTTGTATTAGTAGTTGTTGTTGCACCATGAAAACTTGTTTGGATTACTTAGTTGCTTGGAAAGACTCTTCCATGAGTTCAATTCATTCACATCAAGCATTTTGCTTTTTTACTTCACCCCAATTCCAAGCAGTAACCTCTTAATTTAACATCTCTACTTACATGGATTGTTTTATTGATGAGATCATAAAGTTTGTAAGCCTTAGACTTCCCACTCACACCCAATAACGCATATTTTGTACTTTCATCAAGCTTGCCCATTTTTTGGTTAGGTACATGAATACATCTAATGTATCTAAAAAATTCTAAGGTAAGAAACAAATCAATTTGATCCATGCCTCCTCAGTTGTGATGTTTTTTGCTATAAGGGTTGGGCTTTAATTCAAAATATGAATAACCCAATTTACAGCTTCAAGCTAAATATATCTCAGAACTCATCTTTCTATCAAAACACTCTAAACCATATTTATAATGGTCTGATTTTCCTCTTAGCTACGTAACTTTGTTTTGGTGTGTATAAGGTAATGAGTTATTTTTTAGATACCAACTTGTTTTTCAAGTAATGCTTTGAATTCATTACAGAACTCACCAAAATCCTTAGAGATGTATTCTCCATCTCAAACAAAAATTAGATAAAGATACCAACTTGTTTTTCAACTAATGCTTTAAATTTCTTAAATACATTAAGTGATTTACCTTTCTTAAGGAAAGACACCCAAAATTTCACACTCAAATCATCAAAGACAACTTCCACACTCAAATCATCAAAGACAAAGAGTGTGTACCTTTTATTTCCATTAAATGTATGATTGATAAGGTTACAGATGTCAAAATGAAATTAGCTACAATAACTAAGATGCTAAGAATTATTTTGTCATTGAATATACTTCTTCAATACTTCCCTTAAAGACAATGTTCACAAAGTTGAGTTAGGAACTCAAATATGGGTAGCCTTTCACCATATCACACTCTAATAAAGTCTTCAATTTAATATAGCTCAAGTGACCATAACAAGAGTGTTAAACTAGGTTTGGTGGCTTTGAAGTGACCATAACACATGTTTATGACTTGTTGTAGCCATTAGAAATTCATGTTGACCTAAAGTGTTAGCTAGGATATTACCTGACTTGCATTGGGTCGTTAGGGTGGCTCAAGACACTTTTCATAACATACTTGTAATGGGTTTATGACTTGTCATTGTCATTGGAAACACGTGTTGACCAATAACGTCTTAGATTTCAAGACATGTTTCATCACATACACATGCACACTACCATAGGTTTATGACTTGTCATCGTCACTGGAATTGCATGCTTACCTAAAGTGTCTTTGATGGGATAATACATTGACATGCATTTGGTGGTTAGGATGACTCAAGAAACATGTATGACATACACATGCATACTGTCACAAGTTTATGACTTGTCATCATCACTAGAAATACGTATTGACCTAGAGTGTCTTACATGAGATACTACCCTAACATGCATTGGGTGGTTGGGATGACTTAGGACATGTGTCATCATATAAACATGCACGCTACCACATCTTTATAACATGTCACTATGACATGTTCATGTCATTTTCATTTTATAAATGAAATCACGTACCAATTTTACGCTACAAAAGCCCCTACAGTTCCTTCCCAAAAAACCACATCAAACCTACTATTTCTGTAGGATCATCTTCCTTATCCCTTCATCTTCAAATGGAGAACTTCTCCATAACATAGATTGAAAATTAATTCAATTCTTATCTCATAACTATGTTTGCAAATAGTCAAATTAAAGAAGGCGACGACAGTGTTAAGTTCTAATGTCAATCTCCTAAACTATTCCAGATCCCTTACAATTGCAACTTCAGTCTCATCAAAGACAAAGTTTGCATTGGTTTGGAGCTTTTAAATACCACAACATTAAAGAACTTGTATTATCACTAACCAAAACTCAATGAGTAAGGCCAACTTACGTATCATGCTATTAAGATATCAATGAATCTCCATGTTTCTTAAATGATTAGCTGTAAGTCTCATTTTCCTATTACACAATCATTTATATGCTAAGTTTATAAGAGCTACAAAACAAATTGTGACACTCTTAAACCAACTAACTTCAACTTCTTCCATGAACCTCAATTCCATCACTTCCTCTTAGGCAATACTTTACTTTAGGAGACTTACCCAAAGAGCAACTGTAATGAAAAATCAAAAAGATTACAATTTTAACTACAAATGTAACAACCTAAGAACAATGACAATCTAGCACAACTGTTCTTCTCATTAACTATTACATAACATAACCTAAGTACTATAATTTCGAAACATCAAAGAAGTCATCGAAATCAAATATCGTCGTCCATTTAGAGTGATTATTCAAAAAATTGTGCACGATTCAATAAAAATCAAATTTGACAATGATGTTACACATAGATCAATCATTAAACAAAAAATGCAATCACTACATTCAAGTATACAACATGAAAATCATAGGATAACATTAAACTCTTTATCCAAACCAATGATTTACGCAAAATAACCCTTGACGAATTAGTTGTGACTTAGAAGACAATACCTGTATCGATCACCATGAAATCAAAATATCTATATTTGAAATCAAAATATCTATATTTGAGTAAATATTTTCCTGTTTAATTTCATTTTTACTTTTTCATCCAATTATTATGGGTATTCCATTCACAAGCATTTATGTCAAATTTTAATTCCTCCTTAACCATTCAAATATTTTCTTATTCATTCTACTATTATATATTTCTACTTTAGTTCTTTCCAACATAAAATTGTTAATATATATATATATATATATATATATATATATATATATATATATATAAACTATATCGTACGTTAACCAAATTTTATTATTTTCTTTCAATATATAAATATCTATTTATCTAATTTTTTACTTGTCTAAAAACATTATATGCTACACACTTACTAATTATTTTCACAACTATTTTTTTTACCTTATCTCTAAATTATTTATTTTTCCTAAATTAACTTATATAAATTTCGGATTCCTTACTTTTTTTCTCATAAATAATATTATTACATATAATTACCTTTCTCATTATTAATTTTTTAAAAAGTTCTTTATATTCATACACTTTTAGTTCAAAAATGTAATATCCCATAAAATAACTCCAGAATAAAAACAAATCTATAATTTAGGTTGAGAGATAAATAAAATAACACCTAAATATTTTGTTAACAATTGTTTAAATAAATAAATATTAGTATTTAGTTTTTATTTTTATAATAACAACTACCAACTCTCTCTATATATAGAACAAGATATTATGTTTTACTTTTATAAAAAACTACCAACTATCTTTTTAAAAAGATATTCTGTTTTATTTTTATAAAAGTTATCAATTCTCTCTCAAAATTTATTATTTTTCTTTTTTTTGTCTTCTCTGTAAAATTCTGCATTCCTTCCTTATCAAACTAAGGATTAGAGGTCACCCATAGATTCTTGACATTGAGTAAAGCAAAAATATCTGATCAAATTCTTTAATATAGTTAGGTTGTTCGTGATTTTATGATTTTTTTAGTATATCTACTTTACAGTTGAAAGGTGGTGTGACTCTCATTAGTGAACTGATAGAGAAGTTTAATTCAATTTTATTTTATTTTATAATTGTAAAAAGATTTTTAGTTAATTTTGTGTGGAGAAGTATATTTTGAAAGATACGATGAATATATGGATATTTATATTTAGATTTATTATATAATTTCTACATAATAAAGTTCTTATTGTATAAAAAATATAAGATGTTACAAAAAATTTCTTCAAATTATTTCATTTCAAACAATTACTACTTTTTTACAAGTTTTTCTTTCCTTTACTTATTCACATACTTCTTAAATTTATATTTCTTTAAAATATGTATACTTGAAATTAATTATTTATTAAAATTTTTATTTTTTCTAAATCTATATATTACATACACTTATTTTTTAAAATGAATATATTTTTAACTATTCAATAAATTTAATTATATCACATACATTTCCTTTATTTCTTACCATCCTTTTTTACAAAAAAAAATTCTTGTTTAAAAATTTATCTATTTTAAAATATATCTATTTTTAAATATTCTTGATCTATTTTTTTAAAATACATCTATTCTTAAATATTTCTTTATATATCTTTTGAATATTTTTTTTATCTAAATTCATTAATTTCTATAATTTTTTTTTCAAAAATTTTCCACCTTCACCTTATTTTTAAATTAAAATGAAAAAATAAATAAAAAACTACCTAAGAAATCGATTTTCCAAAGAACGAATTCCATATAGTATTCTAACGAGAAACAACCTAAACATAGGTCACTCAGAATTCAATTACTAGGAATCAAATTCTAACTTCTCACGACACCGTGAATTATATTCTAGACTGTGTCAATCATATTCTAGACTATGTTATCTATATAAAAATTTTGGAAACCGTGCCATGTGAGTCAAAATAACAAAGATCTTCATAGATTAAAATTGTCATTAAATTTATATATTATTATAAAAATTATCTTTTATAAAAATCCTTATAAAAACACTAGTCCATCTAATCAGTTTTTTTTTATATAATTCGAAATATTAGTTTTACTATTTTTAATTATAAACTATATTCTTTTAAGAATTTTTAACAAATTTAATTAATAGACATAATATTTTAATTATTAATGAACAAAATAAATTTTCATAACATCATTTCCCTTATACATTAGATATTTTTAATTGAATCGTAAAATTGACAATACATAACAACCATAAAAAAATTATTAAACCCAAACTTTGATGTAGTTCTCCTTATTTTTATCCCACTTGTGAAGCCCCTAGTGGTCCTAATATCCCAACCAAGTTGAAAACAAAAGTGATAACAATTTTATGTAAAAATATGTGGCATTTGCTTGGGCAATTTCTGCCCACAGGCTAGCTCAATTCAGACGGGTACTGTGCAGTGTTTTGAGTGTTTGACCCACCCACCCTCTAGAAGTCTGGTTAGCATTCAAAGTAGAAAAATGGTTGGAAATGATACTGAAAACCAAGCAAAAGCATCCAACCACAAAACACTTTCCAAGTACAAAGTCCTGAGAAAGAGAGAGAGAGAAGGAAGTGCTTGTGCTTCAGCTCTTGACTTGGTCTTCCATCATTCACTCATTCATTCACAGTTTCACTTGCTTGGAAGCACAACGTGATCATGACGATCAAAGCAAAGAAACCATATGTCACCACCTTATTATATTTAACAGGTCATAGCCGTCTGATAATGACCCACATCACACCTTGTCCTTGCTATATTCCAAACCAAACGTAAGAAAAAAAAATCAACAACTTGTTTTTACCTTCTGCTTTGAAACCCAATAACGAGAAGAACAAGAAGTGGGTGGTTTTGATCTCGTTTGGAATTTGGGTATCTGAAAAATCTCAGCTTTAAGCAAGTTTTGGTTCTAAGGTCAAACAGTCAAATTGTCTGTTTCTTAAGTCATCCTTGCATTTTCTCAGATAGGTTCAATTCAGTATTCACTCTCCTTAACTTTTTTCTGGTTTTAGTTATGCTGGATTATTCTGGTTTGTATATGTTATTTGTATGGTTTTCTTTGTTTATGTATTAATATTTTATGTTAGTTCTTTGTTCTAGATATCTACTGTTGCCGAATTGAGGATCTTCTGTAACCGATGAGTGATGAATGATTTTTCTTTTGCTGCATAAACTCAGTTTTGATGGAAATCGTGGAAAAGAGAAATTTTTCTAAACTGTTGTCAGAGCTGATAGTTTTAGCCGATGAGGTTGCTTCTCTGGCTAGGAACTCTGAGAATGAGGTACATATTTTTGGTGAGTTTGCCATGTTGGTTGAGAAATTCTCTCCAATCTTCAATGATTTAAGAGACAAAAACGCAGTCTTTGACAAGCCACCTATAAGAAAATCCTTGGAATCTCTTGAGAATGAGCTGAGGCGTGCCAAAGCTTTGACAAAAAGCTCGAATTTGAGGCAACCGGTCAAGCAAATTGAGGACATAACACATGACATAGGACGATCCTGTGGCCTTCTGCTCGTAGCCAGCCTAGAAATTTCCATGGAATTCAGAGAAAAGATTGGTACATTGCAAAGACAATTGATGAATGTGAGATTTGACAGCAGTTCAAGTGTGGCTTCAAGTCCAAAATCAGAGCTTTCTGGCAGTGATGTGAAGCTGGCTGGAGAAATAGAAGAGGAAATAGTTAATGTTTCTATTGATGATGTTGTTTTGCAACTTAAGAATGGAAACGATAAAGAATTTGCAGTTTCACTTTTGAGACTCAAGGAGTTCATAAGGAGTGAAAGATTTGATGGTGGCTTGATTAACGAGGAAGCAACTCTTGCCATTCTTTTCAATCGTCTAGGTTCGTGTAAGGCAGATAACAGGTTGGCAATCCTGCGATTGCTGAGAAGTATTGCTTCAGGAAATGATGACAAAAAGGTAAAACCCTTAACTCAATAACATGTTTCTTGCAATTGTTGGTCTAAATCATTGCACCTATGGTTGTTTTAGCTTGCTTTATAGAGTAGTTCACTGCAGGAGAAGATGGTAGATATTGAGTTCTTATCAGCAGTGGTGAAGTCACTCACAAGAGATTCAAAGGAGAGGAAGGAAGCAGTAGGGCTGTTGGTAGAGCTCTCTGACATTCAGGCTGTTCGCCGCCGAATTGGAAGAATTCAAGGATGCATTGTTATGTTAGTTGCTATACTTAATGGGGATGACCCTGATGCCTCACATGACGCAGCAAAGTTATTGAATATGTTGTCCAGTAATACTCAAAATGCACTTCATATGGCTGAGGCTGGCTACTTTAGGCCACTTGTGCAGTACTTGAAAGAAGGTAATGCAAGATTTTCCTTATCTGATACCATATATGTGGTCCATTCATTCATCATTCATGATATTACAGGTAATTTAGGAGTATATATATTATACTTTTATAAATTTATGCAGAAGGAGCTAGACATTGGTTGAGTTTGTTTGCAGTAGAAGCAGCTGAATTAGCATTTGGTTTCAATTAAAGCCATCTATTAAACAATTTTATTTTTGTTGGAGCATGTAATGCTTTTGTGTAGTGTCCTTGGTTGAGGAAGTTTATTTGGGATAATATAATTTACACTTAAATCCAGTTCAATGTTATTTGCTAGTCTTGGCTATGTCTGCCTAACTGAATCAACACTTTCTAAACCTAATATTTGCTAAGAAAATTGAGGAGAAAAAACACCAGAAAGATTAAACAACAATGAGAACTGAAGCCAGACTTAAACAAGGAATTAAAACTACAACTTTCTCATTTTTACTGAATATAGGACTTAGTCCCACACTTTGATATCTTATATATTGAGTGTTCTGTCATTTGAATTTTGTTGTGTTTTCTTTTATCTAAATACTACATGCAGGGTAAATAATATCCTGTCTTTTATCATGGTTTAAATAAATGCTCGGTTCCTATACGTAACACTTTTCATTATAAGAAAAAGAACTTTCATTTTAGTCCTTAGACATACGATCAATTTCAAGTTGATTCTGCATTTCCTGTATCTGAATTTGGAACCTTGTATTGTAGGTTCTGACATGAACAAGATTCTAATGGCGACAGCACTTTCAAGGTTGGAACTCCCTGATAACAGCAAACTTTCCCTTGGAGAAGATGGGGCAATTGAGCCCCTTGCCAATATGTTCATTACTGGGAAACTTGAGTCCAAGTTATCAGCTCTAAATGCTTTACAAAATCTGTCAACCTTGAAAGAAAATGTGCAGCGTTTGATCAGATCCGGAATTGCAGGATCTCTATTACAACTTCTTTTCTCTGTAACATCTGTCCTCATGACGTTGCGTGAGCCTGCATCAGCCATTCTTGCAAGAATTGCTCAGTCTGAATCCATCCTTGTCAATGAAGATGTGGCTCAGCAGATGCTTTCACTTTTGAATCTTTCCAGCCCTATAATCCAGGGCCATTTGTTAGAAGCTCTAAATAACATAGCCTCTCATCCTGGTGCATCCAGAGTGAGAAGCAAAATGAAGGAAAAAGGTGCACTTCAGCTGCTCTTACCCTTTCTAAAGGAGAACACAACCAAAGTCAGGAGTAAGGTCTTGCAGTTGTTGTACACTCTCTCTAAAGATCTAACAGATGAGTTAACTGAACATCTTGATGAAACTCACCTTTTAAACATAGTTAATATAGTCTCAACTTCAACATCAGACAGTGAAAGGGCTGCAGCAGTTGGCATACTGAGTAATCTTCCTGCTAGTAACAAAAAGGTGACTGATATACTGCAGAGGGCAAATTTGCTGCCTATTTTAATATCCATCATGTATAATATCACAGGAAGTAACTCATCCACAACAAATAACTTAGCAGAGAGTATTGCCAGTGTTATTATTCGCTTCACAAATTCCTCTGACAAAAAACTACAACTTCTCTCAGCTGAACAAGGGGTGATTCCTTTGCTTGTAAAACTGCTCTCAAGCGGTTCACCAATCACAAAAGCAAGGGCTGCAGTCTCACTTTCTCAACTGTCTCAGAATTCTCTGTCTCTTGGAAAGTCTAGAAAGTCAAGGTGGTTGTGTGTTCCTCCTTCTGTGAATGCATATTGTGAAGTCCATGATGGATATTGCTTTGTCAACAGCACATTTTGTTTGGTCAAGGCAGGTGCTGTTTCTCCCCTCATCCAGTTACTGGAAGATACTGAGAGAGAAGCAGTTGAAGCTGCTTTGCATGCTCTTTCTACTCTTCTGCAAGATGAAATCTGGGAAGGTGGTGTCAGTTGCATTGCCAAGTTATCAGGTGTGCAAGCTATTATAAAAAGTCTTGAAGTTGGTGATTCAAAGGTTCAAGAAAAAGCAATATGGATGTTGGAGAGAATATTCAAAGTTGCAGAACATAGAGTGAAGTATGGAGAATCTGCTCAGGTGGTTCTTATTGATCTTGCTCAGAAGAGTGATTCTAGATTGAAGTCAACAGTTGCAAAAGTGTTAGCTGAGCTTGAGCTCCTGCAATCTCAATCAAGTTACTTTTGAAACAAGCCTTTCTCTATGAACAATTCTGGTTTTGATCTCTATTCATTTACATTATTTTGGTGTACATGCTTGTATTTTACCTTTGTTTTGGATGAGCCACATAATGCAGTTCTTGGATTTGGAATTTATTTACTAGAACACAGTTAAAAAGTTTAGTAGTGTATCAAGGTTGATTCATTCAGTTATTTAGTTTCTTGAATTACTTTTTGTCTCAGACTTGTTTCTTTTTGGTCTATTGTTCACAGAATACAGTAATAATATCAAAGTTTTGCCTCACTTACTGTTACTACTTTTAGTCGCTGATGTACAAGCAAAGATAAAATCTGTTAGTAGGAGACTGAATATTGAAACTAAACATGTAATTCCCTTGTAATTAGGTTATTTATGTTAAATATATATTATCTAATTAAATTATATACTTAAAAGTAATCCAATTATCTTAGTTTAAAATATTTTCTATTACCTTTATCTTATTTAATATTCTACTTTTTTTAGCCTAATTATAGTTAATGATATGAATTATAATGAATTACTACACAATGCTATTTAAAAGTAACATCCTCTTTTCAAGAATTAAAATCAAACTGAGACATATTGGTAAGGATTAAAACAATATTTAAATGAATTAACTAATTATCTGTTAAAATATATTTTTGTTAAATATAATAAATAAACATACTGAAATTTTATTTATAATCTATAACAATAATGAAAGGAATTACTTTCATTGTTATACACATTTCTTCTTTCAAACTTAGTTATTTTTGTCTATTAACAATTCCACATAATCTCTAACTAGTACTATTCGCATACACTTTTATTTAAATAAATAATTTTTTTTAGTTTTATTTTATAGTTAAAAGAAGAGTTAAATAAGAAATAACAGGAAGCTAAACAAACAACAATGTTTTAAAAAAATTAATTATTAAAATACAAATTAATATTATAATTTATTTAAATTGAATATCATGATTAAAATGCAAGAATATGTAAGAAAAATTACTTTTTTTTTTTAAATTTTCTCCTGTCTTCTCTCCTTCCAAATGCAAAAGAATTATTATCTTTCACTCAAGTTCCATTTAACATGCAAGTCTCTATTATTCCCCATCCCATTAATTTTATCTCTAATAGGAAGATTTCAAATTCTTCTAATCTTAAATTTAAATTTCTTAAATAAAAGCTCAAATTTAAATAAAAGCCACGTAAAATAAATATATTAAATAAATAATTATCTATAAAAAATTAATTTAAAAAAATATATTCATTAATATAAAGAATTTATAACAATATATAATAATTTCGTCATTTTGTATACACATACTATTTTTTTTTTACCTTTGATAATATTTTAACATTATAACACAAATTTTACAATAAAAAACACTAATTTAAAAAAATATATAAAATTAAATATAATAGAGAAAAACAAGACAAAAAAAGAAAAAAAAAA
>Ga0209489_107147_pt1 | contig 17011 bp, 9 predicted proteins | sample SiratrowhiteBW_FD_187527 | JGI IMG/M metagenome (GOLD analysis project Ga0209489, IMG submission 187527) | Root nodule microbial communities of legume samples collected from California, USA - Siratro white BW (SPAdes) (version 2) | ecosystem: Host-associated > Plants > Roots > Nodule | place: USA... | reverse complement strand
ATGCTTTACTAACATCTTTCGCACACATATAGGAATTTTTTTAAATGAGATATTTTTAAAAGTTATTTTTTATTAATAAATATTAATTGATAATTTTTGTTGGAAATTCAAACTCACTGTATAAAATTATAAGTTTGTTAAGCTGTTGTCCACACTATTGCGCCAGTTTTTTTAAACTTAAAGTTGATATTTACGAAATAAACAACTATTTGTAAACTACTTCTTTGAGAAGCTGTTAGAATTTACTTATTAGTAAAAAAAAAATATTTATTTCTAAAATAAACATATTAAAAAAACACATAACAACCGTAAACATGTGTTTATTTTATTAAGAAAATACAAATAAACTCACGCATATTATATATATAAAAGATCCAAAGTATGAATTAAGTTAAATAAAACCAACCATGAGTTGTATAAGATTTAACGTCAATAAATCACAAATAAATTCATATAAAAACAATCTCGAATCTATAAATAATGATTTTATAATTTTTCTTATTTTTATATTGTCCATTTCACCTGAATATAAAATTTTTAATTCACACTTCAATTTCTAATAATAAGAAATTAAGTCAAATTTTTATTGATACACTAACACTTGAATCGGGTAACCATATCAATACATTATTATTCGCACCTTTTTTTTATTTATTGTTCTAATTACCCACTTTTCTATTCTTTTTACAAAAACCTTTTTATGTATCTCGACGAGATTTTGTCAATATGTTCAGAAACTAAACATAACATGAGGAGTAAAATTGGAATTTCACAAAAATAACAAAACACTAGAGTCTGAAAAAAAGAAAAAGAGTCGGTGCAAAAACATTTTTCCATTCACCTTAATTTAACATGTAACTATTAGGCAAACTTAATGACGGCTTCTTCATGCACCTTCAAGCTTTTCTCATTCACCTTCAAGCTTTTTTTCAGGCACCTTCATATTTAAAAAAAAAGTCTAAATTGTCTTATGTGTGAAGACAATTTTATTTCTTTATACATTAAAACAATAATAGTGAAAGAGAGAGGTATGTGAGGTGCAGTGAAAGTAGACAGTTGCAGCTGTGTTATTTGATAATAGAGGCTTTGAGCAGTTGTATGTGTCATTGGTGGGGACAGAGCAATGGTTAAGCAGCAGTAGAGCATCGACATTGTATTAGCGACATATATCATTTGAGATAAGTTGGGTGGATTGGGGTTTATTTATATTTCAGAATATAGGATCCATAATATCTCCAAAATGTGGTTTTTAGAAGCATTTTTTATTTCGGAATGGTTGGTTTCGAAACATACTTATGATGAAACAAATATATTTCAGAATAGGTCATTTCCGAAATCATTTAACAAGTTCCAGAACAGCCTATTCCAAAACATATTTGTTTTATTAGAAATTTGTTCTGGAATGATATATTCTGAAACTGAAAAATGTGTTACAAAACGGCCTATTTCAGAAAGTTGAAATTTGCTTTTGAAACAGGCTGTTCCGAAACATTTTTTAGTTTCGGAACACATTATTCCGAAATAGATTTGACAATTCCGAAATAGACCATTAAGAAACAGATTTAAGCAAAATCAAATGGTATATTTGTGGTCTTTCATTACATACTAATAAATGGTAGTTATTGTTCAGATGACCATGAAGGAACATGTTTTGACAAAAACATCCGAAGTTGATAAAATGTTGAATATGAAAGAATTAGAATTAGGTAACTTTGATAGTGGTGCTTTGGCTAATTATTTCACAACGGATGAGGTAAATTTATTTCATGGTGTAATTTGTGTATGAATTTACATATAAGATAGGGATGAGATATAATGTATTTTGATGTAGGTATTTGCAACACGAGATGTTTTACTAGAATGAGTTTGTGAAGTTGTGTTTGATCTTGGGTTTGTAATTGTGATACTTAGATTAGACAAAGCAAATAGACAACCCGAAAGAAAAACATTTGTGTTATTAGGTTGTGAACAAAGTGGTCAGTACAAGAAATAGAAACAAGTAATGGATGTCAGTGTTACCTGTTCAAGGAAGTGTGGTTGTCCTTTCAAATTGAGGGGCAAACCAATTTCCAATGGAGATGGTTGGGTGTTAAAGGTCATATGCAATTTGCACAATCATGCATTATCTCAGACATTAGTAGGTCACTCTTATGTAGGAAGATTAAAAAAGGATGAACATACATTACTTGTGAACATGACGAAGAGTCAAGTTAGGGCGACAAACATCTTGCTAACCTTGAAGGATAAAAATGCACATAATGTGACCACAATCAAGCAGTTGTACAATGCTAGATATACTTAAAAAGATCACTTAGAGGACCAATAACAGAAATGCAACAATTTATGATGTTGCTTGAGCGTGACCAATACATTTATTGGAATAGGTGTCATATGTCTTATGAGGTTGTGAGTGATGTGTTTTGGACTCACCATGATTCAGTGAAATTGTTGAATACATTTCACATTGTTCTTAATGGATAACACTTATGAAACAAATAAATACAAGTTGTCGTTGCTTGAGATAGTGGGTGTCACTTCTACTGGATTGACTTTCTCGGTTGCCTTTGTGTTGTTATCCAATGAACATGAAAACAACTTTGTTTGGGCATTGGAAAAACTAAAAGGGTTGTTTGTAATTGGTGCTGTACATCCTCAAGTGATTGTTTGTCACAGAGACATAACTTTAAAGAATGCAATTAGCATTGTTTTCCCTTAAGTTCATAACTTGTTATGCCAGTTCCACATCAATAAGAATGTCAAGGCAAAGTTTAAAATGCTAGTTAATTCCACAAAGGCTTGGGATCTTATTATGGAGACATGGGGAAATATCATTGGTTCTACAGATGTTCATTTATTTAAGGATTGTGTTAAACATTTTGAAAGTGTTTGTGTACCATGGCCTTTATTTGTTGAATACAAATAAGACATGGTTGATTCCACACAAGAAGAAATTTGTGAAGGCATAAATAGACAAGTTTATGCATTTAAGGAATCTCAATTTAAATAGGTAATATTTTTTTTTGTTAAGTGTTAGTGTAATTGTATTGTTATGGACTTCCACCTCCCCTACGTATCAAAGTTGTGGGCCTCTCTCTACCTTGTCTTTGAAAACTTCCCCCTAATTCTAGCCATCAATCTGTCAAAAATGAGTTCTGAAATGGGTTATTCCGAAACTGTTATCCGGATTTGAAAAATAGTTTCGGAACAACCTATTTTGAAACTCATTGCCAACAAAACTACAATACTAGAATAAGTTGTTTCGGAACTATCATCTAAATCTGAAAAACAGTTTCGGAACAGCCCATTCCAAAACTATTTTTTCGTTAATAATGAGTTTTGGAATGGGTTGTTCTGAAACTGTTCTCCGAATCTGGATGACAGTTCCTAAAAAGTCCATTCTAAAATTTATTATCAACGAAAACTAAAAACCTACATAGCACCTCCAAATTGCAGAACCCACGTAAATCAACCAAACGTTCAATAAACCATCGTTACCTCAAATAAATAATGAGTATATAAATGGTGGTAGTCGACGGAAGCAAACCTGCGGCGGTAGCATCAAACAGATTCAATAGAGGTGCATTTGAGGTGAGTAAAGTGCTACAAAATAGTGAGGTGAGTTAGAAGATTATAATCACGGTTTATGATTGTGAAAGACAATTTAATCTGTAAAATAATAAATTCAGAGACACTTTAGACATTTTTTAAAAATTTGAAAATGTCTCAATAAACGTTTGAAAGTGCAGGAAGAAGCAGACCAGCTTAATTTGAACAGTAGGCCTAAATCGAGTAAAGGCCCAATTGACTCAAATTCTATGGGCCAACAAATAGAAATGATAAAACTAACAAATTCACTACATCAATTACTACTACTTTTTTTTTTTTCCATAAGCATACAAATCACTGCCACTAAACCATAAAAGTCAGTTATCAAACGATTTCTGTGTTATTACAATAATAATAATCTTAATATTAATATTAATAATGTTAATAATAATTAAATAAATAATACTTTTTTTTATAATGATAATAATAAATAATTTTTAAAAGATTATACTGTAAGGTAAAAGTCCCAAAGCTTGATAGTTTTACGAAGGACAAGTTGTTTACCTAAAATTTTGTTTGATGCAATCAATTTCCTCTCGTAATTGACACTATCTAATTTAATAAGCTGAAGTAAAATAAATTTAAACTATTTAATCAAAGAAAAATAATAAACTTAAAATTATGTCTTTTCCTTCATTTTTGTTTTGTTTCGTTATAACGTTTTGCTAGCGTGGCATAGCAAATAGCAATAACAATGTTTGAGTGATTCTAAGGTTTGTGGAAAAATGTTGGCGTTTACGGGTTTAGGGTATAATATAATATTTACTTCAAATTAATTTTCATTCTAATTTATGATATAATATCAGACTATAACTACACAGAAAATACGTTATATTTTGAATAGTTTTTTTATACATTTAAATGACTAATACTTTAGCATTGCACTATATAAGATAAAATTTATCATATAAAACTGAAATTCATAATATATAAATTACATGGCAGTGAAAATTCATAATGAACAAATGTCTTTAAATATATAACTATATTTTAATTTTAAATTACAGTTACCATTATTTTATACGTCTTTTTAATTTGGTAAAAGATTTATAATTTTTTTATACCTTTTTATTTTGGCAAGTATTTATATGCATGAATAAGGACATATATTGGACTAAAGGGGATATTTCATTTTCATTCAGGACAGGAAAAAATTCAATGAACATTTAATAAAAAGAAAAAGTGTATAGAGCAGAACAAAAAAATTGCACATAAATAATTTGTTTGACTCCTTTCTTAAGGCAATAGAATCCCATGACTCAGCCATATATATAAATATAAATATACGATAAATTTAAAAAGAAAGGAAAAAAAATAATAAAAGTTAATAAGGCGTGTAAATGATCTCTTTATCCAAAATGAAATATCTCCCTTTACTCAATATTCGTCCTGATTCATGCATACGCATAAAAGCTTGCCTAAATACTGATAAAAATGAACATGTATCTAAAAATAATGAAGTTTAGAAGACACACGACACCACAAAATTGAACATTATTGGACAAAGAGTGACACTTTTTGACGCAAATAATTTCACTATACGTAAACACTTTTGTTTGTGTCATATATATTTAGCACTGCGGTTTCTAGTGTTGGTCGTATTTTGCAGTACACTGTCACTCTCTACAAAAGGTGCAAATAAGATTCCTCACTATGTTCTCCTCTTTCTTTCTTCTCATTGCATCAGTTTTGGTTTTCAGTTTGATGGGTCTCTTGAATCCTCGTAAGTTTTGACTAATATTCATTATTGCTTTCTCCATGGATGTTCAAATATTATTGTATTGTGTAGTTTCTTTAGTTGTTTATAGCAGCGTTTTTCTATCAGAATTGTAATCTTGCTTTGATAATTTATAATGATCTCTTTGATACAAATTTGTGTTATATTATGTATTGAAACTCTATTTCTGATTGAAGAGTAATTAGGCCTGTAAGTAACTCCATCTACTAATGGAGTTTTAATTTTTCAATGGATGTTATTATTTTCAACTTAAGCATGGTCCACAAATTTACTCAGTTGTTTTCTTGCTTTAAATTGTGTTATTTGATTTTCCTTTTTTCTTTGTAGTATTGAGTTTTTTTCCATCATATTCCACGAATTTTAGTGTCATTTGGTAGTGTGAGACTCTTCCTTCACTCCTGGAAAAAGAGGAGGGGGAGAAATTGTAGCCAAATCTCAAAATTTCAAACTTTTGTGCTATTATAGAGATTTCTTTTTCCTGTAAGTGTTTATAGCTTTTTCTTATATTGAGAAAGTGGAATATGCATTCCGCATTTATGGTTTCTGGTTGGTGTTGCTATAATGCGTAGGCTTTTAGGGTGATTGTGATATCATTGCGCGCATGCTGCAAAAGGACAAAAGAAATCAATGTGTTCTCCCAAACCAATGTGAGTCTATTTCTTGTGGAAGTTTCAAATTAAGGGGTCCACTTTTATCTATATCAGATTCAAATATTCTATCAGTGTTCCTGTTTTTCTATTATTTCCAAGTTTCCCATTTGGCCAATTTAATTTCCAATTTTGTCTCCTTGTTTCTATGGTGATAATGATGTATTCACTTCTCTCAAGAAGCCAAGAAATTGATCTTTTTTTTGTAGGTGACTGAGCCTTTTAAGGGATAACAGAGAAGAAAGAAGCAGCCAATAGGAAATTGGATTGATTCTATGGCAGAAGATAGCATATACACACAAGATGGGACCATTACCATCTCCAAGAAACCTGCAAACAAGAAAAAGACTGGAAATTGGAAAGCTTGCTATTTTATTCTTGGTATTGATTTCATTTTGCTAAATTTTATCTTAGAACTATGTTGTCTTAGGTTGCATAATACTCTGAAATTTAGTGCATGTGCTTGTACTAAAACATGAAGATCCTACGATGCTCAGTTTTAATTGAACCATTTTGTGGCAGGAAATGAGTGTTGTGAGAGATTAGCATACTATGGTATGAGTACAAACCTGGTGAACTATCTTCAAGAACGTTTCAACCAGGGAAATGTAACTGCTGCAAATAATGTCACAACCTGGTCAGGAACATGCTACATCACACCATTGATTGGAGCCTTTCTAGCTGACTCATACTTAGGAAGATATTGGACAATTGCCAGTTTCTCAGTTATCTATGCAGTTGTAAGTTCAGAAAATTTTATTTTCTTGTTTGAGTTCCATGATAAGTCATTTAGTTTTCACTCTTCTCTGTGTTCTTGTTTCTTGAATTCCAATTATGTTGCTTTCAAGTTTCAACTCAAGTGAGAGAACAATATCTTCAGTTTCACTATGGTTTGAGAGCAATGACATCGAATAATTTTATCATTCTATCTTTAACATATTTTATTTAATCCTTTGAAATCTGCAAGTGATTTAAACTTTTGTTATATTTGGACTGCCTTATATCATATTGTGAATAATAGACATTATGTTACTTATTCTGGTTCATGCAATTAAACTACAAACCTATTGATTTGGTTAATAACTCATCAATCTGAAAACATTGCTTCCAACTCAGTTGAGAGAACATGTTCATTTTCACATGATTTGAGAACAACATGATATCAATAGTTTTATCTATTAAAATGCATCCTATCTTTCAGCACATTGTGTTCATTCCATTTGAATTTCAACTTTTGTTCTATTTAAACTACCTTTCAGAGTCCTTTTATGCAGAATAAAAGGATAAAATAGCACAGCAAGCAATGATGAATAAGCTTTTGTTAATGCATGTTTATTTACTATGCAGGGTATGGCACTTTTAACACTTTCTGCTTCTGCCCCTGGAATAAAGCCATCATGTGATGCTAATGGTTGCCATCCAACATCAGCCCAAACTTCAGCTTGCTTCATAGCACTCTACCTGATTGCTCTTGGAACTGGTGGCATCAAACCATGTGTATCAGCTTTTGGTGCAGACCAATTTGATGATTCTGACAGCAAAGAGACAATAAGGAAGAGCTCTTTCTTCAACTGGTTTTACTTCTCCATTAACATCGGTGCACTTGTTGCTTCTTCGGTATTAGTTTGGATACAAATGAATGTTGGGTGGGGATGGGGTTTTGGAGTTCCTGCTGTTGCAATGATCATTGCAGTTATATTTTTCTTTGGTGGTAGTAGACTCTACAGACTTCAAATACCTGGAGGCAGTCCCCTTACAAGGATTTGCCAAGTCATAGTTGCAGTCTTAAGGAAATGCAGTGTTCAAGTGCCAGATGATAAGTCTCTTCTTCATGAGACAGTAGATGTGGAATCTGTCATCAAAGGGAGCCGCAAGCTTGATCACACAAACCGCTTCAAGTGAGTTATAAAAGAAACTTCTAAATCTACTTCATATAAATTTTCAGTAGTCATGAAATGAAATATGATTTTCTGGTTTTTTCAGGCACAGTCTTTACATACTATTCTAATTTTGAGTGTATTGATACAGATATTTATATTATAGCTAGTGAAGAAAGTACTTTCCTGATATGGTTGAATATCTCCCATTGACAATTATGCATGTTCTATTATACTTCAACATTGTATATTCTTTCACCTTAAAATTTGATTTATATTATACGTAATACGGATACTGATACGAACATAGATACGTAGACACGTGTAATCTCTAAAATATGTTGATGATTCCATGTAGGTGTTTGGATAAGGCAGCGGTAGAGACCCAATCTGACCATACCACAGATTTGCCAAATCCTTGGAGGCTTTGCACTGTGACACAAGTTGAGGAACTAAAATCAGTGATCTCTCTGCTCCCAGTTTGGGCATCATTGATTGCCTTTGCAACTGTATACGGACAAATGAGCACCATGTTCATTCTACAAGGCAACACAATGGACCAGCACGTTGGCCCTCACTTCAAAATCCCATCAGCATCCCTCACCATTTTCGACACACTAAGTGTCATCTTCTGGGCCCCCTTTTATGATCGCATCATTGTTCCATATGCAAGCAGGTTCACTGGCCACAAACAAGGATTCACACAGCTCCAAAGAATGGGAATTGGCCTTGTGATCTCCATCATAGCCATGGTTGTTTCTGGCATTCTAGAAGTTGTTCGCCTTGACATGGTCAGAAAAAACAACTACTATGATCTTGAGACCATCCCCTTGTCAATCTTCTGGCAAGTGCCTCAGTATTTTCTTGTTGGCTGTGCTGAAGTTTTCACCAACATTGGTTCCTTAGAGTTCTTCTATGTTGAGGCACCAGATGCCATGAGAAGCTTTGGTATGGCTCTTGCACTTACAACTAATGCCTTGGGAAGTTATGTTAGCACACTGCTTCTCACTGTTGTTACTAAGATCACCACAAGACATGGTAGTCTTGGTTGGATCCCTGACAATCTGAATAGAGGCCATCTTGACTACTTCTACTGGCTTTTGACCATTCTCAGCTTTCTCAATTTCCTTGTGTTCCTTTGGATTGCAAAGAGGTACAAGTACAAGAAGGTGGCTGCAAAATAGCTTCTTTGCTCAACACTGTTTAGTACTTTTTCTCTTGGAATTTGCATCAATTTCTTCAACAATTATTTGGTATGTTAAACATAGTTCTCTTAGTTTTTTGGATTCTATTTTGCTTTTAACTTACTTGTACATGTTTGAGATTTGATCCAAAATCTTTTGTGCCAATCCATTGGGTTTGTTCTTGATGCTTCTTTCTGGGTTACCATTTCTTACAACTAATACCTTATCTTTTAAAAAAAGAAGTATTAAAAATGATGAAATAAATATTGCATTGATAGGTTAAAATATAATTTATTTGACTTATTAACTCAGACTAATAAGTTATTGAAATTTTGATTTGTCTCTTCTTTTCACCTCTCATAAATTACATAATATATAAGATAATCTAACTACATGCTTAAGGCAGAAAGGATGAGTTTGTTTTAGTTGAGTTTATCCATAAATACTTTAGACGGATGTAAGTTCTAAGCATTAATTTCTTCATATTTAACTTTTATTTTGGTGTTGTGTGTTTAGAATTTTGACTTAATAATATATACCTATATGTGTTATATATTTTCTCTAACACTTTTTTTTTCTTTTTTGTTTTTCGATCACATCGTATAATCTTCATACGTTACGGTCTTCACATTCCCTCTCTAAATGTCTTTTAGAGTATATGTATAAAGTATTATACTATTTAAATACTATTTTGCTATTTTTCATTAAATCCCCCACAATTTTGAGTTATAAAATGAAAAATATTTTCAAGATTTCAATTGAAATTAATAAATTTAAGACTTTAGTGAATTTTAGAAAAAAAAAGTAAAAACTAACTTTTATTCACTTTAAATTTTTTCTTTAAAATCGGATTTATCATTAAATCAGTCACGATAGCGATTCAATGTTTACTGGTCGAACAAACCATTGAAAAATGATTGACCTATTATTAATAAAGTAATAGAAATAATTAAATAATATAAAAAATAACATTAGAAAAATATAATACCACAACTTAATAATACTAAAAATTAAAATAACATGTTTTATAAGTTTTTTTTAACTTTCAAATTATGCTTAAAGATTAAATATATTTCAATATTTAAGTGTAAATTTCAACCATCCATAATAATATATTTTAAAATAACAAATTTCTTTACAAAATGACAAATGTTTTACGTTTTTCATTTTAAGAAATTAAAATAACTCTAAATTAAAAAAAAAATCGTTGACTTGATTTGAATGGGTCTTTCGACTTTTGGATGCTTCAATTGAAGGTCAGTTTTCTAATTTTAATGGATTGAACATTAAACCTGTTCTCTATTTTTTTTTTTTCGATTTCACTGTCAGTCTAATCCAATTTTGACAACATACCTCTAATTTTGAGCTTTAGTAACAAAAATGGAGAGAAAGTGTGAGTGTGAGAAGAGGAGAGATAATGAGTGACTGAGAATGTTATCGTCGAAAGTTTGGATAGTTTGCAATGGAAGTTATGTTCAAATGCTAATATTTTCATTGTAAATTGTCAGTATTTTCAGTAGGTCACATAATAAAAGTTTTTTTTTTTTTTTCATAAATACAGTAATATCAAAATTGAATACACTCCCATGAATAAAACACCAATAAAAAAATTAGATCGAGTGATGTTTAAACCATATCAACAATTTAACCTATCAACTTCATAAATTAATTGAAGTAAAAGAATATAGCATGAAACACAATTTTGATAGGAATAATTTATAGATACTTTTGTCAATGAAAAATATTAATTTCAATTTTTTAATTAAAATAAAAAAATATTTCAAACGACCTAAGATTAAAATTTACTTGATTTATATTTTCAAAGACTAGAATAAAAAATCTTGAAATTTTAGAAGATGAAATAAAAAAAAGACACTTTATACTTTTAATGATAACTTTTACTTATTTTTCTTTACTAAATAGTTTGGTATGTGATTTGGGTTAATCTTTAGGAACATATATAATTTCGTTATTTTTCAGTGACTACTTCTCTACTGACATCATTCAATATTTCTAGCAAAATCGTGTAATTGTTATGAAAATTAATATTTTTAATTCATATATAAAGATTAAATATATATTATTAAGGATAAAATGATAAGTTAATACCCTCTTTAAAAAAATTATAAACTTAACTAATTTACCTATTTTTTAGACCACATAATTTGATAGTGTACCTTATATTAAAGATCAGAGTAATACAATTTTGAACATAACACTGGAGAGAAAATACTTTACCGAACGTTTACCTAAACAAGTTGAATATTATGATAATTGATGAAATCATATGTTCATTCATATTAGTTCAATCTAATTTGGAATATATTGATTTTCAAATTTGGATTTAAAATAATGTAACATGAACAAGATACAAAATAAATTCAATTAAAATATACAATTTGTTGGCTCAAAAGTTTGATTTTGGATTGTGCAGGACATCCGTACTTTCAACCTTGAGATAAAGTACTAATAAAGTTTTATCTTTCTAATAAAAATGTCTCCGTCCTTGTACAGATAATGTTCAGAAAACAAGAGGCCCAGAATACTTGAAGGAGCCCCTTTCTCCCTTGGTACCCTTTATTGTTTTCCAACACATGCAATGCAAACACATGATTCCACTGTCATGAAAAGATGATTGCCCTCAGATCCATTCATCCTTCAACTCCTACCAATATCAAGTATAACATCCACCGCAGCAGAATCTTTAACAAAAAAGGCTATACTGTGTGCCTCTGCAAGTCCAATGAATCTGATTCTAAAGCTCCCCAACCAGGAGATATACGTAAGCAAGAACTGCTAGCACAAATTGTCATGCTTCAAACTCAAAAAGTCCGTCTCACAAATTATATAGATGAGAGATCTGCATATCTAGCCAAGTTCGGTGACGAAGCCAAGGCTGAGTTTGACAAGATTGGAGAAGATGCCCTCCAAGGATTAGATGAAGCTAGTGCCAGAGTACGCTTCAACTTTTGAGTTAACTTTTTATTGAATTTTTGTATTTTGATTTGGTTAGGAAAAGGCTCAAACCATGGGAAACTTTGTCTCTTGTGCCAAACCCACTAACCAATCAATCATCAACACAACATGAAGGAAAAATCTAAGTAATGACCTCTTCTTGTGTTCATTTGTGTTTGGCAGATAATAGCAAGCATAGAGAGCCAGAAGGTAGAGTTTGAGGAATCTGCAGAACTTTTCAGACAAGAGATTCAGGAGCGCGAAAAGGAACTACACGAGTTTGAAGTTCAAATGGAGGATGGAAGAAACGAAGGGCTATTCTTTAAGAACCTTAGAAAGAAGGTACCTGTTGACAAAGCAAAAGCTAAAGAGGAGGCAGAAAAAATAAAAAATGTAACCAGAGAAAAAGCTGGTAGCAGAACAAGAAAAGGCATTTACCTCTTCTTTATTGGCCTGCTTACCTTTGCAATAGTCGATTCTACTGCCTCATCATCATCAACTGATTGGAGGAAAGAAGCAGTTCTTGGAGCTATTGTTCTGGCTTTAGTTTCTCAGCTCATCTACGAACAGTCGATGTCATCAGAAACTGGAAGAAAAACAAGAAAGGCCGATACTGAAGAGAAAAAGAACTGAAGTTCAATTTTTACTAAGATTAACTGCGAGTTCCTGGGAAATACAGAATTATTTATGGATATTGCATGAGCAATAAACCCAGGTGGAAGCTTATAACTTGGGCCTGATAACATCATGCAGCTTTGCTTTGGCATCAGCAACAGCAGATATTGGTATATAACTACAATCACCAAATCTGGGTAACTAGGTTACGTGTGATGCTTTTCCTTCATATCTTTCGTTAAAATAAAAAAACATACTCTTATCATCATCCTAGCTTTTAGAAATGTACATTTGTAAGCTAACTTGTATCTCTGTATCTCCTCTCATATAAACAATTAACGAGAACTAATAACAACAAAATGTTATTAATTCCTGTACAGCTTAACCAATTGGTTAATCAATTAGAAAAGTATAGTAATTGCTGCCTGAAGTTCCAATAAGGCCAGAGGCAGATAAATATCACAAAAATCCAAACAAATTACCCTTTTCTGTTCAGCCAACTCCAAAACTTAGGCATCCTAGAGACAAGCTGAACTGCACCCAAGTACCTTATACCGTAATGTGCCTATGAATTAGATGTAGTTCCTCGCCAGCAGCTATCTGCCCAGGGCCTTCAAATTTCCTTCAAATCGCTATCAGGAAGCATGACATGACTAGCATGCTCAAAAATGCTGCTTGGTCTCATACCTAAACATCTCGGGAATCCCTTTTCCTGTGAGAGACCAGTAAAATACTTGTGTTTTACTATAATACTTGTAGGCTTGTAGCTGATGTTGTCGACAAGTGGGAAAAATGCTGAAAAAGTTATTTTACAAAATTAGTGCACATCACAAAAGAATCAAGTCGAAGCACCTTAAAATATCAATGCTCTAACTAATATGTTCCAGGTAATGGCAGTTGGCAAAACACCATGCACCAAAGCATCATTTAGAACCTCAATTGCATCTGTTACTCTACCACAAGAACAGAGCCCCTTAAGAGTAATATTATACGAGATGACGTCGGGTTTTAGCTCATCTGCTGAGATGTGATCCCAAATCATTGATGCCATTTCGCAGTTTCCAACTTTGTAAAAACCCTCCATAATGGTATTGTAAGTCACAAGGCTAACACACTTCCTCTGCCTCATCGTTGAATAAAGCTGCATAGCATCCTCCACTTTGCCTGAACAACAAAGTCTATGGATGACAATGTTGTACATAGTAATATCAGGTATATGCCCTGTGTTAAGAAACTGATGCCACAACCTAAGGGCTGCCTCCCCCATCCTGTTCTCATAAAGACCATCTATCGACATACTGTATGTGATAATATCTGGTTTCCAACCTTTTTGCAACATTTCATTAACATAATCAGAAGCCTCACGAAATCTTCCAGCCCTCAGTAATCCATTTATAAGAATATTATAGGACACAACATTTGGTGAGCAACCTTTGCTGCTCATTTCCCCAAAAACTTTAACAGCACTGTCAAGTTTGGAATGTTTAACAAACCCATCAATCAGCACATTACAAACGTAAAGGTTCAATTTACAGCCACGCTTATTCATAAGTTCTACAACTCCACTCACCTCATCTAATCTTCCTTCTTTGCACAAAGCGTTTATCATAGACGAGTAAGTAAAAGCATCCACATCCACACCACCTTCCTTCTTTTCAGCCTCTTCCAACACCCGCAAAGCCCAATTCACATGCCCATTCCTACACAAACCATGAATCACAACACCGTACGTAGCAGAATCTGCCTTCGACAAACCACCCCACATCAACACGGCCTCCTCCACCTTCCCATTCTCAAACAACCACTTGAGAAATATGTTATAACTTCTCACATTCCGCAAACCCCAGTTCCCCATCTCCTCCCACAACACAAAACATTCCTCAGCCTTCCCCGCCTTACACAACCCATTAAGCATTGCATTACACGTAACAGCATCAGGCCTAACCCCTCTTCCAACCATCTCCTTGTACACCCTTCTAGCTCCATCCAAATCCCCCCCTTCACTCAACGCATGTACCAAAGTACTATACGTAAACAAATCATGCCTCCTGTCATTCTTCTTCATCCGCTCCCATATCTCCAAACCCTCACTAAACCTCCCACACTTACACAAGCCACTAATCATCACATTATAACTCACCACACTGGGAAACACCGACTCCTCCCTCAACAACCTCTCCCACATTTCACTCGCCTTCTCAAAATCCCCCCTTTTGAAAAACCCATCAATGATCATGTTATAACACACCACATCAGGTTCCACCCCTCGCTCACGCATTTCATCAAACACTTCAAGCGCAAATCCCAAATCCCCACTCTTCGCCGTTGCACCAATCAAAGTACCGTACGTGACCTTATCAGGGCTCAACCCCGCACCCAACATCCACGTCAGCAACCCCCTACCCTTCTCAAACTCACGCTTCTTACACAGAACCTTCATGAGAACGTTGTAGGTTTCGACGTTCGGCGACACGCGCGCGGCTTCAAAGTACTTGAAGAAGCCCTCAGCCCGCGCCCATTGGTTCGATTCAACGAACGCGTTGAGGAGGGTGTTGAAGGAGCGTACGGTGGGGGTGCACTTGAACACGTGCGGCATAGTTTGGAACACGTGCAGAGCTTCATCGGGCATGCGGTTTTTGGCATAGGCTTTGAGGAGCGTGAGAGGCACCTCCTCGGGGCAGGGGCAGCGAATGGAGGAGACTACGCGGGGCGCGTGGGCGAGGAAGAGGGAGGGGTCGGCGGCCAGGCGGCGGAGGATGTGGTGGAAGACGGTGGAGGAGGGGGCAAAGCCGGGGCGGTGGATGGCGGCGTCGAAGAGATGGAGGGCAGAGAGAGGGGACTTTTGGGCTTTGAGGAGCTTGAGAAGAGTGTGGGAAGAGAGGGATTTGGGAAGCTCCACCATCACACTGGACAGTGGAGACGGTGGCTCAAACAACTTTCACTACATTGCATATTTGCGTTTTTCACTGTTTAGGGACTTGGAATACCCTTAAAAGATAAATAGAAACAAAATCATAATCATATGTAACTTAAGTATAGGATGTAGGAAGAAGAATCTAAGGATAATAATTTTGTTTTATGAAGAATTTTTAATCTTAGTAAAGAATTTCAAAAAGATATAAAATGATAGAAATTTACAAGAGTAATTCATTCAAGATTAGATAACTTTAAATCTTAAATTCATTTATTTATTTATCTATTTATCGTATTCTCTTATATTGAAAAGTTCTTTGACTCAAATGAGTTAAAGACATATTTCAAAATAGTTATTTCTTTAGTGTCATTGTCAACATTTTTTCCACTAATAACATATTTTATTTTTAGAACAATAAATAAACAATAATAGTTTTATTTTATCTTTAGTACAATGAGTAAAAAATAATAATTTCAATGTTTACTTTAATTTTAATAGTTTTATTTAAACTGCATTAGCAATTAACAATTGAAATAATAGTTGAACATATATTTAGTCTTTATTAATTACTGCTTATAATTATTAGAGAAAGGAGATTAACTTTAATACGAGGAAGGAAGTCTTATCCTCTTTTACATTTCCTTTTCTAAATTTAAAATTCACTTTCTGTTTTGTAAATTTAAATTTTTTAGTGATTCTTTTAAAGTTAATTACATACACACTTGATAATTATTAAAACAAAACATATATATAATTATTTTAACAACTATTAATTAAAATTAAAGTTTTTACACTATTATACTAAAATTGAAATATAATAATATTTATTGTATTCAACCGATCATTTATCCATTTTAGTATTATTGTTAAGATTTTGATGAGTAAAAATCATCTTTAAAAGTGAATAACTAAATTACCAAAGTGTAAAGAATAGAATTTTTGCTAGTGTCTATCTATAACTCGCAGCATGCATGCTAAACTATAGGTTAGTTTAATTTAATCTAAGTTTGATTTGGTTTAATAACTTTATTTTTTTTTCTTTGTAGTGCAAATGATTGTTACTAGCAGTAGTGTCAAACAAGAATGGTGTGAGATGATAAGTCTGCTACGATGTTGATGAATCGTGGCCTGTGTTAGTTTGATAGTAATGAGGGTGTTTAATGAAATACCTCAAAGAAATTCCAATTTTATAGAGTAAAGAATGGATGTGATTTGAACATAGGTTTATATGTCCATTTGGGTTTCTATAGTTATTTTTGCTTCAAATAAATTTTTTCTTTCTAGAGGTGAAAAATTGTCACTAAACGTAAATTATAAACTTTAATTTTAAAAATTAAGAGTGATGGTTAAAAAGTGCGAGTACTCCTAAATCTAAAACCTTAGAATTTGCAAAAATAACCATGTTCATCTTACTTGAAGAGAAGGGATGAAATTGAATTATTATTTAAAATTAAGGATCAAATTGAATTGTAAAA
>Ga0209489_107145_pt1 | contig 17014 bp, 4 predicted proteins | sample SiratrowhiteBW_FD_187527 | JGI IMG/M metagenome (GOLD analysis project Ga0209489, IMG submission 187527) | Root nodule microbial communities of legume samples collected from California, USA - Siratro white BW (SPAdes) (version 2) | ecosystem: Host-associated > Plants > Roots > Nodule | place: USA... | reverse complement strand
AAATAAAGATAGAAAAAAATAAATAAAAAAGAAAATAAAAAAAAAAATAATAACAAAATAAAAAGAGAAAAAAATAAAGAAGTAATAAAAAAGTAGAAAGTAAAAAAAATATATAAAAAACAAAAAAAGAAAAAAAAAAAAAAAAAAAAAAAAAAAAAAAAAAAAAAAAAAAAAAAAAAAAAAAAAAAAAAAAAAAAAAAAAAAAAAGAGAAGATGAAAAAGAAAAAATAAAAGTCGACACACATTGTTCATCTTCTTCATTGCATGCGTTTTGGTTTCTAGTCAGGCAACCAGAATTTCAACCAGTAAAACCAATTAACAAAATTCAATGCCTAGAGGATTCCTGATAGAAACCAAGGGGGATTCATTCATACATCACAGATTTTCATTTTTACACATAACAGAGAAACATGCATACATATTAGAATTTACATTCACTGGGATCTCAGAATTTAAAGAGAAGAAATCAAAAGAAATTACAAATAGTTCCAGTTCATTGTACAGAAGAAAAAAGAAGAAAAAAACAAAAAAGTGAATAATCAATTCTGAACTTGCTGAAGAGGAATCAAAGCCACGCTTCAAGAGGTAGACATTTAATGATGGATTCTTCATATTTTTCATTGTAATGCTTCGAGTTGTTGAATCTTGTTGTTGATTTTTGATTGAATGCTTGATTCTTCATATTCTTCATTGTAATGCTTCGAGCTTTGGAATCTTGTTATTATTTTTTTGATTGAATGCTCTAATTAAATGCTTGATTTGTTATTCAACTGTAAAAGAGAAACAATCAAATTAAAAACCAGAATTTAATCAAATTAAACACCTAAATCTGTTTAATTAAATTATGAACCACACAAATCAAACAGAAATAGAAATAAAGAAAAGAGAAAGAGAATAACTATCTTCGTTAAGCCTTGCTGTTGCGAGGTGAAGACACTCCTTCGTCAATAACCATTGCTAACCATTCCTCTTCCTTCACTGCCATCCTTTTCACCGTGATACCTCCGTTGGCACATAAATACAACCTTAAATCAGAAAACTCATCCAAATACAATAAGAAAATCCAAACAAAGCTTAATAAAGAATTAAAATAGAAATAGAAATAAAAATAAATAAAAAAGAAGAAGAAGAAAAAAGAAAGAAGACGAGTGTCACTCGTAGTTACGTTCCTCTATGCCATTGGCACAACCACTCAAGCACAACTCAGTGCTGCCACACTTGCCATCTCCACTTAAGGCTTCCCTTAATCTTTCTCTCATTGTCAAACACCTTTCTCAATATCTTTGATTTGTCGTCGTTGTGGCTGACTTTCTATATTTCTCTCGTAACCCTAATGAGAATAAGGGTAAATGGATTCAAGCAAGTTCTCGCGGTTAATGTGGGTTTGGCCCAGTTTTTTGGCGCCTAATATCAGAAAAAGGAGATGCAATTTGAATGTGTAGACAACGTGTGAAATAAATAAAAAGGAATGCTGTGGTGAAGTTTGACATTGAAATAAAATGTTAATTACATAAGACGTGGTTGATGTTTGTTTTTTTTTGCCCAACTATTTCTTCTTTTAATGGCACCGAATTTTAAAAGAGGAGAGTGAAATGAATCTGAAATTAAAAAAGTAATAAAGCCTTTTTCAGTCTCTTTGGCAAATTAATTTTTTAATTTTATTTTTCTTTTTTATATTTTTATAAAAAAATAATTAAATACATTTCTTTTTTTCTTATGATTGATTTTAAATAAATTTTTATTCAAATTTCCAAATGACCATTCGCGTTATACAGAATTTAATTCAAAAGGTTTTAATTTTGTTTGGATTATTAAAAGGTCGTACGCTTCTAATGATATCCAAAAGGAAATTTAATTTCTAAAAATAATAAAAAATATAGAATTTCAAAAACATAAAAAATATTATTTCCCCAAATCAACTTAACTTTTCTTCAAAACTACGTATGTCCTGATTCTTCACCCTTTATGGATGAAGAAACGTTAGAGCAAGACCAATCCTTGTCGGGTCCTTTAATTTAAAATCTCATTTTTTATTTTCTTTTTATTTGTGATTTCAAGTGCTCCTGCTTTGCTTATTGTATTACTATTGAAAATTTAAACATTCTAAAAAACCATATTTGTAGTTATTTATTTTGATTACAGGTATTGTCCTTGGAAAAGGCGTCGTGGGGTGCTAATACATTATCCATGCGTAACCGGCTCCCGCATCCATTCTTTGATTTGCATACCACCTTTTCGTTTTCTTTAGTTTTTCATAAAAAACTATGGTAGCAACTTTGTCTCATTTTTCACCCCTTTTTCTATTTTAAAATTTTTTTCCATTTTAGGATTGTCGTTAGTTCGATCGTCGAAAAGGTCACGACAAATACATACTACAGAAGATATTCGACTAGAGAAGGGGACTTTCAATAGTTTATAAGTGGGTGCAAACCTCATGTTACAAACCAGTTTTGTAAGGTTGAGTTAGACATAAAGTCTACTTCTTAATATGATATCAGAGTCTATCCTAGAAAATTTGTTGGGCCTATCGGGCCATCGTTATTGGGTTGCTATCGGACCACCCTTACATATAAGTTTCACGCTCAAGTTAAGGAGTCTCGCCGTGAGAGGGGTGTGTTGGAGATCTTCTTAATATGCTTCACATAAAGTATGAATCTTCAAGACATCTCTATGGATTAGTAGAGAGTATATTAGATAGAGTATTGATTTCATAGGAATGTATGGAGATATGGCATTACTGTAATCAATACATACTGGACAAGAATATTTCAGACTATTGTGTTTTGATGTTAAAAATAAAAGCATTGATTAGGAGCCCAAACCATTTACGACTTTGGATATGTGAAGTAATCATATAGGTGTCAAAGAAACTATGAGGAAGCTTTGGGAAAGTTAGGACCTTTAATTACTTCATAGGAATTATGAATCTTCAAGACATCCCTATGGGTGGACGGAGGTACACATGGTATAGTGCCAATGGATTAGTAAAGAGTAAATTAGATAGAGTATTGATTTGATAGGAATGGAGATCTGGCCTTAGTGTAAACAATACATAATGGACAAGAATTTTTCATACTACTATGTTTTGGTCTTTAAAAACAAAAGCATTGATTGGAGCCCCAAACCATTTAGGACTTTAGATGTGTGAAGTAATCATGTAGGTTCGAAAGAAACTATGAGAAAGTTTTGGGAAAACTATCAAGTTACGAGAAAAGATATATGCACTCTAAGAGAGAAACTCAAAATACTTAAAAGGGATTTGAAAACTAAAACAAATAGGTATAAAGATAAGATATATTAGGCATAAGACAGTTAGATAGAGCTATTGATGCTAGGAACATAGATCAAGATGGTAGGGAGGAGAGAAGAAAACTGTTAGCAAAACTAAAACAAATCAACTATCACCAGGGGGTGTTAGTAAAATAGAAATCAAGGCTTGAATGGATAAGGATAGTAAATATGAATACAAATTACTTTCATATAGTAATTAAATGGAGGAGAATGAAAAACAATATCAAAGGGGTACGGACTGATAATGAGTAGAGTGAGCAATCGACCATGGTTAAGAACGAAATCAAAAATAAATTCATGCACAAGTTCAGTGAAAAGGAAAGGGCAAAAATTAGGCTGGATGATATAGATTTCCCTTAATGAAGACAATCTAGGACTAACTAAAGAGATATTAGGAAAGAAGTAAAAGAGTCAATCTAGGATTGTGATGATTTCAAAAGTTCAGGGTTGAATGGGTATAATTTTAATTTTGTTGAACAATGACAGAAAACTCTTAAGGTGTATATAATAAGAGCAACAAAAATCTTTCATAATTACAGTTCATGAACTATAAAGAAAACTAGAATTACCAACAACCAACAATACTTTGGTAATTTTATTAATATTACTAACAAACTAATGCAAGAGAGACTCAAACCCAAATCCACTTAGTAACTTGATAAAGCCTATAACCATCAAAATAGAGAAGCTTTTCAATCATATTATAATAATAATAATAATAATAATAATAATAATAATAATAATAATTATTATTATTATTATTATTATAAAAATAATAATAATTATATTATTATTTTTAATATTAATGTTATTATTATTATTATCTACAGATTAAATCTGTCGGTAACTGACAATAAAATTATTGACGAATTTAATCTGTCAGTAAATTGGTTGTCAATTTATCGATGGAGCTACAAATAGATAAATGGAAGATTATTTTTTTTTTCATCAGTAATTACTAATGAATTATAACTATTGATAAATTAATTCGCAAATTGAGTGTAAACTTTTTCGTTGCTAAAATCCATCAATAATGACATTTATCAATGAATTTGTATTCATTGATAATTCTAGTTTTCCTTGTAGTGATAAAGGTACTAATGCATCTTTCATTGCCTCGATCCTTAAAATGCAAAATCCATAACTGTCAGAGGATTATGGGTTAATATCTTGGTAAGCAACTATACAAAATAGCATAAAAAGTACTGCGGCTAAAAAATGTTATAAACAAGGTCGTAGACACTAAGCAATCAGTTTTTTTAAAAGAAAATATGACTCTTGAAAAGTATGGTTGTTGCTAATGAAGTCATAGATGAACTAAAATGCAAAAAGAAGGAGTGTCTAATAATGAAGGTATATTTTGAGAAAGTATATGATACTGTCAATTGAGATCTTCTTGCATATACGATGGCAAGGAAATAAGTCTAAATGGATCAAATTGATAAAAAAAGTGCTTAAAATCTTCTAATATGTCTGTACTTGTGTATGGCAGCCCCACTAGTGAATTCAAACTTGTGAAGGGACTTAGGTAAGGAGGCCCATTAGCTCCATTTTTATTTTTGATTGTAGTGGAAGGGTTGTCAGGAACAGTGAGGGAGACTAAGTGGAAAGATATCTTAGAAGGTTTGAAAGTAGGAAAGGATTAAGTGAAAATTTCTATTTTACAATTTGTAGAGTATACTATGTTCATGTGTAAAGCAAATACAGAAAATATTATGATCTTAAAGGTATTTTTAGGTGTTTTGACTTGGTTCTAGACTTAAGAGTTAATCTTCATAAAAGTAGGATATAAGGTATTGGGTTATACATAGGTATTCATCACACTGAACTGTAATACTATGAAGATAGCATTTACATATCAGAGAATACCTATTGGAGTGGACAGGAGAAAAGATTTTTGGACAAAATAAAGAAGTTATCTAAATAGAAAAGAAAATACATTTTGCTAGCCTATAGAGTTAGTATAATAAAATCAGTAATATCAACAATGTCTTTATTTTTTTTTTTGCAGTCTTTAAAATAACTAAGGTTGTAATAAATGAAATAATAAAGATACAAGAAGACTTCATATGGGGTTAGGGGCATGAGATAAACAGTGTGTACGAATAAGGATGAGGGAGGTTTAGGTATTAAGAATCTGATAAGCTTCAATAATGCCCTTCTTAACAAGTGGAAGTCGAGGTTAGGAAAGAAAGAGAAGGTTCTCTGGAGGGATTTCATAGTGTCAAAATTTGAGTCATGGTGAAGCTTAAATAACAATAGGGACACTATGATGGATTTTAACTAGTGGAGAAATTTGAGGTGCAAACTTGAGAAAAGAGATAAGGGCGAATGATGTACGAAAAATGTTAAGTAGAAAATAGGTAATGGCAATGAAATTATGTTTCAGAAAGATATTTGGCTAGGGGAACTACCACTAAAGGAATTATACCCTAGAATTCATACTATTCTAAACCAAAAGAGACTAAAGTTAGAGGAGTTCGAAGAAAGACATGAGCAACAATGAAAGTGGAATTAAGATGGAGGAGAGTGGTTTGCATGGGAGAACCCAATGTAGGAGGAGTTCACACATCTCATTATGGAGTGTGAATTGAATAAGGATATTGAGGATGAGTGGGTTTAGAAGGGGGATGAAGATAAAGAGTACACTCTGAAGTCTGCAAACAAGAGGCTGAGGAGTGAAATTATAGAGGAGAAAAACGAAGTATATGATAGGTTTTGGAGAACTAAAGCTTTACCATCTACCCAATTTTGTATATGGAAAGTTCTGCACACTAAAGTATCAACTTGTGATAAGTTATACTGAAATGGAATACAACTTAATAATACAAGGTGTGTAATGTGCGAGACATGTGATAAACTACTAATCACTTATTCTTCACTTGTGGGGTAACAAACAAAATATGAAGAAAAGACTTATTTATGGATAGAAGTCCAATATGTACATTATAATAAAACTAAGAAGCACGACTCAAAGAATTTATACAATAAGATCTCAGCATCCTCGAGTCTCATTTCAACGTATATACCTTTATATACTTTTATAGTTTTCTTATTGATTAGAAAATAATTTATAATAAAATTTCATTCAATACTTTCACAACCTTATACTTTCCTTGTTAAACTCGTTAAATATATAAGGGTCAAAAGTTCAACCACAATCTAAAAAAATATTTTACTTTTTAAAAAGAAACATTATTTTATCAAAACATTGGTATGTAATATTTTCATTAAAAATTTAAAACAACATCTTCTATTACACTTAACTTATATTAATTAATTATAATTAAAAAGTTACTATAAAAATAATAATTTAATAACTAAATTTAGTAACCAAAATAAATTAATTACTAATTATGATCAAAATAATGATTCATTGTCATCTGTCACAAATCTATAACTAATAACTTGTTAGTGATATTTATTTGTGTACCGACTAAATTAGTAACAAACAATTATAATATTTAAATTTAATCACTAAATAAATGACTGTATGAAGTAAAATAAAAGTAATGTTATTAACAATCAAAATAGTGACAAAATATCAATTTATTTTAACGAATTTAGTTTCAGTTCCTAAATAATTACAAAGAACTTCATGATCCAATTTAACAATTGAAATATGTTCATTAAAAATAACAAAAATAAAAACTCAATACCAATTTATTTTAATGACCAATTTGATATCATTCATTAAATCTTTACAAAAAGAATTTAATGACCAAATTTAATGATTTAAATAAATTGGTGGCTAACAAAGACTGAAACAACAATTGAAGACAAATTTATTTTAATGACTATATCACTGCAAAAAAATTTCAACAAGCGAATTTATTGAATAAAATATATTCATCACTAATAGTTACCGAAATAACAATTGAATATCATTTATTACTATTATTATTATTATTATTATTATTATTGCTTTAATTATAATTATAAAAATAATACAAAATTAATTTTAAAGAGGACACACCTCTTTAGTCTACACATTTTTTTTTTTTATTTCTATCCTTCTAACTACTTTTTGGTGTTCATAATTTTATCTATTAAGAAACTTTTTTCTTAATTCAAATAACAGCCTATAATAAAAAAAAAATCACATATATAAAAAATAAATTACCTACAATAACATTATAAAATTTAAAAATAAGTATGTGGGAGTGGAACTCAAAAACATGATAAAGCATAAAGACATTGTTGGACCACTATCATAGTTATAATTATTATTATTACTATTATTATAGTTATAATTATAAATTATATATATATATATAATATTTATAATTATAATATAACTATAATTAAAATAATTATTATTACTATAATTATATTTATTTTTATTATTATTATTATTACTATAATTATTATTATTATTAATATTAGTATTCTTATTACTATTAGTTATATTGATATTAATGTTATTGTTATTAATATTACTATTATTAATATTAATTATAATAAAACTAATGTTAACAATAATAACAATATCAATAGTAGTAATAATAACATTAATAATAAAAATAATAATATTAATAATAATATATTATTATTATTGATGATGATAATGATTATAATTATAATAATAATGTATTTGGTTCAACCGTGATAAAGTATGCGTGACAACCAAGCAAAATAAACTTATACTAAACTTTTAGAGAGAGTGAGAGAGGAACTATAGAAAATTAATTGAGATGATAAAAAAAGTGATAACTGTAGAACTGTATATATCTAGTTTGAAGATATATAAGGTGAATTGGAAATTAATATCCTTAAAAAAATATAAACATTAAAAAGCAAGAATGCGACATGAAACCAACAGCAATAAAGTCCATACTAAATGTTTCCTTTATTGAATTTTTTTGTACACAGTTTAAACACCGGAAAATTAATTACTTCGCGTAAAAGTCATTTAATTCGCAGACACTCTTGTCTGCAATCACTTTGACTACACATCCAATTGCACATTCTCCATTCAAAACAGATCAAAACCAAACCCAAATCTCAAACAAATCGATATAAACATTTGATGCTGGAAAAGACCAACCAGTGAGCTGTTTTGAAAAACTAGGTATCTGAGAATTACAATAACACACTTCCAACGGAAGAAAAAAAAAAAAAAAAGTCTCTGTTAAAGCATCAACAAAAACCACTCTATGGGGAACAAAATCAACAACCATTTCTGAGTTGGGTTTGAGTTTCATGAATATGCTGCTTCTATGTGACTCACACTCACAAATGCTCTCTCCTACTTGAATTTTCACTTCACCTTGTCACATGAACTTGTGTTTATCTCATTAAAAACTTTGACCCTATAAAAATTTTGTAAAAACTTGTAATGAAATAAGAGATAAACACAATTTTCACTAACAAAATTAGGTAAAAATTCAACCTTCTTAGATGTTCCATTCCTCACCTAACATTAGAACATAGGAGAATGCGAAGGTGAAGAATTCACTAAATTAAGGATGCTGTTCCAATAGTTGTTGTTATCTTCGTAAAAATCACTGTGACTGCCACTGCCACCATCACCATTGTTAGACTCTCCTCCACCTTCTGAAGACAAACTTGGATCATCTGAGTTTGTCTTGAGGAGAAGATTGGTGAAGCCTTCTTCAACAATGTCATCATGTGAAGCATTAGTCCTCAGAGTTTCATGCACCCAAGTGCCCTCCATGGACATGGTGAACTCATGCAAACCAGAACTAAAAGTGGTGATAGAACTATCATAGCCTTTCCACTCTTGTTCACCCTCTTCTTTCACAAGAGAAGAAGAATTACCTGAACCTGAACTTCCCACAAACTCAATCATAGGCATTGCATTGTCATTGTTGTTACTATTGTTGGTTTCTCCTCCAATTGCATTCATAATGGGTGGTGCATTCTCAGAGAAAGATAACGTAGAAGTAGGAGACTCAAGGTCCCCACTTACCCCAATGGCGCCACTCCCTTCACTAGATTTCAACCACCCTCCATTGTTCCAAGCCTTGAGAACATCAAGGGAGGACCGTGACGGCGGCGGTGGCGGCGGAGGCGGCGCTGCTTCTGGCTTATTGTTATTGTTGAGAACTGTGGATGCTGCTGCAGAAGATGATGATGCAAAAGTAGAAGAGGTTCCAATTTGTTGCTGCTGAAGTGAATGTGAACGTATTTTTGATTCTCTGACTAGTCTTGCTTCAGCTTCAAGGCGAGCACTTTCCCACTGAGCCATGTGGCTTAGGTTTGCAGCGGTTTTGGACTGGCCATCACTGGAGAGAAGTGCATCGTTTTTGGGCTTGTGTGTGACAGGGTCAATTCCCATTTTGGTTAACCTTTTCTTAAGATGTGTGTTCCAGTAGTTCTTGATCTCGTTGTCCGTTCTCTTTGGCAAGTGTGTGGCTATTGCCGACCACCTGAATACAACGACAGCACAAACATAGTGCAGACACACCACAAAAAGTTAAATTAAACCCTAGAGTAATATTTTCCAAAAACTACCACTAAACCAGATTACTGTTTTGTTTGATTCTAATCAACCATTTAATGCTAATATGTATATATATTATGAAAAATGTGACTTGATTTTTGAGGAGAATGAGAAGGGTATGTATATATGTATGTGTATGTATGTATGAATGAATGAGTATGTGCTGTCATGTTGAGAGAATTGGATAATCACATACATGGCTACATGGCATTGCGTATGTGAAAAAATAATTTGGCATTGAATTTTTGGTGTTGGTTGTGGCAGAAGATGTGTATGACACATATATATTATTTTGCAATTAAGATTGGGCTCGAATAAACCTGTATGTCAGGAAAAAAATTTAAGGAAATGGCACAGAGCACAGTTGCTCAATTTTTTTGTTGGGGGAGGGTTGGAATAGTTGGGTGAAGAAATTGAGAGGTCATTGCATTTAAGACATTCTGCAGCACAGGAGCAGAAGAGAAATTATAGCTCCACACGGAAAATGAATGAATGAATGATTCATACAGTTACTGAGGAGAGAGTATGGGAATAAAATATCAAGTTGAGGTCACTGTGAAACATGATCCATTATAATTGCTTTCATTAAAAAAAAAAAAAAAAAAAATTTGTGGAAGGAAAAACAATGCATCACTTTCACACATCTTCAAAAAAATCCACAAAGGGTCTTGAGTTTTGGACATTGTTGGTACCCTTGCTCAAAGGAAATTCTTAGAAAAAACATCAATGAATAGCTAGAGGCAAAAAGACTTGATTTGAAAAGTGCAAGAAAGGTTCAAAACAAACCTGTTTCCTAAGAGGGCATGGAGTTGAATGATGGTTTGCTCCTCTTGCAAACTGAACTTGCCTCTCTTAATATCAGGCCTAAGATAATTGGTCCATCTTAGTCTACAGCTCTTGCCACATCTCTGAAGTCCTATACACAACAGCACAAGCAGTTTCACTTCAACATGAACCACATTGCAACACTACACATACATGTACTCACATGTTACTCTACACTACACAAGCAATATTACACCAAAAACAGTGTGAAGTACCAGCTTTTGCTGGCAAGGCACGCCAGCTTCCATGACCATGTTCTTCAATATAAGCTAAGAGCTTCTGATCTTCTTCCGGAGTCCATGGCCCTTTCTTTAAACCTACCTTGTCGCAGCATGGTGATCGTCCCATTTGCAAGTGGAAACTAGCACTAAAGACTGTAGTAGCTTTTGCTCTTACTTATATAGCACAATGAAGGGAAGAAACCATGGTGAGAGAGAGAAAAGGAGAAAGAGAAAGAGAGAGTGAAATGGACTTAATTATAAATGAAGAGATGGGCAGGGAAGAAAGGTCAGCGGCATAAATGGCATAATAAACTAAACTAAATTAGCAGTGACGTACATGTGTGTGGACTCTTTCGTTACAAGAGTACCCTTCTCTACCAACTTATCTATAATTTTTTTTTTCAGTAATTAAGTTACTGATGTATAATTTCTAATCAAATGATCATATGGTTTAGGATTTAGCCACCATATATTCACATTTAAGAATGGCTCATTCAACAAACAATTTTATGTTAGATCATTGTTGTGTGTGAAAGATTGTCATAGTAGCTAAATATCATTAAGTTTGATAATTTGGTGGATAATCTTCTTTTCAATCTCTGTCACATGTGAAAACTTGTTGGACTGTGAGACTAGTTTATGATTTAGTAAGTTAGGTCACATATGAAAACCTGTTGGACTGAGAGACTAGTTTATGATTTAGTAAGTTAGGAATAGTTCTGAGATGACAAAAAAAAAACATGTTTTGACTATTAGGATTATCTGTATCTATAAACCCTAAACTTTTATATATTACCTTAACAAAATATTTTAAAGTACATTTATATCTAACATTTGTTCATCAATGTGATTAACCATTAAACATAGTTTCACTTGAAGCAATCACATGCTCAAATTTTATAGGGAGGTATATTTCATTTCTTGTTCCTAGTTAGATTCAAGGATATATATTGTGCCATAGATTGGTGGAAAAGATTGATACAAAAAGCTAGGGTGTGCACTGTCTTTTCGTATCAATTTACTTTGAGTAGAATTTTGAAGTCATCCACAGCAATGAGCTATGCCAAGTTATTGTAGCCATAATTTCTAAGTGATACGTCATCTAGCTGTATTTATGGCATGGCTAAGGCCAGTTTTTAATAATTCATCTTATGGTTCCTTTTCAGTTTTTCTTTTTCTATATCAACCATTATCAGTAGGAAACTACTTTTTTTTTTTACAAGTGTTCTATTTATATATTATTCTCTTTACCTCAGTCTTAATTATGAAATAGTCCACACTAACTAGTTTGTTAAAGAAGTATATAGGAAATGTTGTATATAGTACTATAGTTTATTATTCGAACAGTGGTAGATGAAATTTTCTATATAAAAATTGAATTATATAGTTTATATAGTTTGTATTAGTTATAAGGGTATAGGTTTTTTATATAAAAATTGAAATATTTCTAAAGTGTTTCTATTAATACATTTTTAACTGTTAAAAAATATTATTTTTTTATAAATTTAAGTGAAAAAATATAGTGTAACTTCAAATTGGTAATCCAAATAAATGTTTTTTTTATAATTAATTTGGTTATGATGACTTAATTTCGTCTGGCTTGTAAAAGCTGAAGAAGAATTTTTAGACTTTTACTGAGACGTGGTTCATTTTAAAAACTTAAATTGAATATAGTTTTCTTTTTTCACAGGCCTTAAAAAAAATCCATATCAAATTTATTGAAGGAAGTGAACTAGTTTGTTTATAATTATTACAAAATTACTTTATCAAAATAATTCCCATCCTAAAAATGTTCAACTTATTAAGAAAATCAAGTTGTTTTCTTATTCGTAGTTCTAGTATTGCTTTGTGGTTAATATAAAATTATTAGGTTGAAAACATTATATAATGTATATCTATAAAGTGTATATATACACACGAGTTATTAACTTCAACACATAAAAATTTTAAATAGACTAATGAAGTAATTAAACTAGAAAATGATTAACTCTTAAGCCATGCTTATTAAATTATTAACAAATTGAATGGGAAATAAACTATACCTTAGTTTTTACCCTCAAACATTAATTTATGTGCTTTTTCGTAAGTTTGACCAAAGAGTTGAAACCATAGTCTTGTCAGTCCTAAGTGATGTTTGAACAATAGAGTCTTCATAGCAATCAAGAATTTCTGCTAGAAATTGGAGATATCCATTGGAGGTCGGCTACAACCTACCATGAGACTATAGTTTCTTAATTCAGTTTCTGATTTGTGTTTAGGTTCTGTTTAATTAACTACTGTATACAGTCACAATCCAAAAGTATCAAAGTGCAGTAACATCTATGAAGTTATATATAAATAATGACAAATATTATTAATATATTTTCCTATACATTTAAATACATTATTATCTGTTAATTATACATTATAAATACATTCCTGTCTGTTAATTACTAAATTTATTCTCAAATATGAAATAATTTGAGTCTATCTCTATTTCGTTATTTTTATGGTTGTACCATGATTTTGCTTAATATTGTATATCGGTCAAAACACTTCAAATATTCATAAATATGTATATAAAAAAATTCTATGTCACTTTATTCATACATGTTTATAAAATTCAACTAATAATCAAGAATATGAACTAAAAAATGTGTAAAGGCGTTACTTTTTGGGCTGTATGCATATAGACCCTATGTTAGACATATTCTCTTGATTTCAAAATCTATCACTTGACATATAGTTTAGGTTCTTAAAAAAAATAAGGAAACACTATTTTTTTTTTTTTGTAATAGTTAATATCTCATCTGTTTAAAAAAAAAAATCTAACATAATATGTTTGTTTTTGGTATATATGACCTAAATATTTACAACTGCACTCCATCTCTTAAGGCTGTTTAGTCTGAAAATACTATTTTTCAATATATAATTAATTTCTGACTGCTTTTATCAATTTAAAATGAAGAGAGTAATTAACTTACAAGAATAGTAACATAATTTTCCTGTTCTCAATATTTTAGTATTTTATACTAAACAACAAATATAAATAAATATATCTAGCATGTGAATATCCAATTTACACTGAAACAGCTTTATCTAAAGTGTAATTGAATTTAATGAGACTAGCTTTTTTTTTTTTTGTTTGTGGTGAAAAAATGTTTGAATTCTTAAACAGGTATTCATATTTAATGTTCAACAGTAACTCAAGCAAGATTAGAAAATAAAAGTGTAGGGGGTAAAAGAAGAAGGAATCTTGGAATGTAAGTAATTAATTTGCTTGAAATTCATGGTTGAAAGCACATCTCAATGTGTGCTATTAAGGGGAAAAGAGAGAGGAGGAAGGGAAGTAAAGCAAGTTTGCATCCACTAAAAAAACATGGGTTTTTATTTAAGCTTGGGACTTAGCAATTACCCAGATGAGAAAAGTGAGCTGCCAGAAAAGGTTGGCACTTAATAATAGAGGTGAATCCATTGAAAGAAGAAGAAGCACATAGTGGTGTTTTGGTCATTTGGTAGGAAATTTATGAGGTGGGGGCTCTAGGGTTGCGAAGGGGTATCTTGAATGATTTGGTGCATGAAAAGACAAAAGAAGGGTCCCGTGATGAGAAAAAGGGGCTAAAATAGAAAACTTAAATGTGTGTGGTGTGGCTTGGAAAAAGTCTCATTGGATCTAAGAGAGAGACTCATATTGGGTGCAAGCATATCAAGGACAATGGGGACACCCTCCTTAAATTTTATCGTTGCCAGCTCTAAGCATCGTAATGGTCCAACATAGCCTTAATGATCCCATTTAATGTGTAACTATTACACTTGTCAAACTGATTCAAGTTCCACATGCCTCATATCTGACAAAACACACACATTCAAAAATCTACCACCCAATCCATCTCTTCAACAAATATCACTTCTAATCTCCTTGCCTTTACCCACCACCTTCCCAACAAGTTCCTTCATGCAACACTAAAATTATATACCATATCATATTCTATTATCTCATCTTTTTTTTATAGTGTGTTATTCAATCATATTAAGATTGGTATGCCTTATCTTATTGTACTTGTATATAAAGATAGTACTTTGTTGATGAGAAAAATAGTCATCCTTCTAATAATAATCATGATCAAATTGTCTTTAAGGGAGTCCTTGATTAATGACTAGCCATACACACAAATAGGGTTTACAAGTTTTTTGTTCTACAAGCTTATATCTATGATTTTTCAAAATCACAAACACCCTGTATTCTAGCTACAAGATAATGAAAATCCATTGAAAGAAAAGAATGAGAAACCTTTTGTGATATGCAACTAAATCAAGATATTTAAAAATTGTTAGAAAATTTTGTTAACTAAAAATAAGATAATTTATAATGTAAGTTTTATTTTACAAGCTAGTTTTATAAAGTTTAGTTAAGTTTAAAGTTTACTTTTTAAAATGGTATCAGAGTCATTTAAAGCCTACTATTCTAACAAATGTTATTCACTATCAAATCACCCATAAATATCTAGTATCACGTTCAAGTTGAACACTGCGAAATATATGTTAGACGTCTCACATCAACTAAAAATAATGTCAATTTATAATATAATAATAATAATAGGTACAAATATCATTTTGCAACCTAATCTTGTAAAATGAAATTAAAGTTTAAGTTTAAAAAATAAACTTACCATGTAACTTAAAACTCACATGAATTCTCAACAAAAAAAAATTAAACATTTTCTAGCATTTATGTGTAAACAGAAATTTTAATAAGAAAACTTCTTGTATACAGAATAAAAATAATTATTGAATTTATCACTGATAAAATAAAAGGCTTATATAATTTGTTCTTTGTTTTTTCTTTTGCTATTAAAAATCATTTTTGTAAATGATTACGAGATTGATGGATGTTTAATTAACGACTATTTGATGAATTAATTTAAAGAATTAAATAACCAAAGTCATGAGATTGAAGTGACGCAAATATAAGTATAAATTGGAGGAACTTGGTAAACATTAACTAGAAATATTATGAAATTCACTTAAAACTCTGCCATATTTAAGAAAAAATATTACTGTCATCAACGTGGATGTGCTCGATCAATAATGGAATACCCAACTTACTATGTTCTACAAGGGTAATATAAGAAACTCAACCATTATATATAGTTACTATGAGATCCAATGAAATCTCATCCAACGAGGAATCTAAAAAGTAAGCATTTCTTATGGCATGCTTGTTTTTTCCTTTGTGCTAAATTGATTCACATCAAAGGTAATATTCATGGGTTCTGTGTATTTCCTGTATCAAACGTGGAGAGAGAATATTGTAACTATTTTTAAGAAGTTTTTCATTTATTTACTTTCTCAAATTTTCTCTGTTTTCATAAGTTGTTAATGCAAGAGTGAGATATGAGTTTGGACTTGAATGTGAAACTAAATTACATTCATATATATCTTTCTCATGTCACTATCCTTACTATAAATTATTGTTTTACATTGTGTAAGAGTTAATTACTTAAAACTCAATCAAAGAAAAATTATAAATATAACTTTTTCTTAACTTACCGAAGCACTTTTTTATAATAAAATTGTGACAAAACTATTAAACTTCGAAATGGACTATACATATATATCTAAACAGACTTATAATTATAGCAGAAATTTTGTTATTATCCTATAAATCATTCAATTATATTTTTATTTCATATTGTGATTGTTTTTTTTTTTTTTTTGTGCTTGAAAATCAGTTAATCAATCAAATAGAGGATGTTTGATTTATATTTTTCATCTTTAGTCTTTAAATATTTCAAATAGATTTTGGATTATTATACTAGACTATAACTGTGACAATTATTTGATTCAATTTACTTATTTTTAATGAAGTCATTGAGAGAGGTTAGTTTTCATTTTCTTACTGTTCATGATAGATTCAGTAGCTGAGAAAAGTTTTAGTTATTAGTTTACTCAAGTGGAGTGCTTAATTATGTTTGAATAAGTATATTGGTAATTTTGACACGCGTATCTGAATTTGACGTGTTGTATAAGGATTGAAATATTCTTAAAGTGTTCTTTTTATTTAATTTATTTTTTGGTGTTAAAAAAAATTCACTAGCTAAATTTAGATCAAAATAAGTTTTCGTACATAAATCTAACTAATACCACACTAATCACACTAACAAATTCGTATTTGTTTCCGACCTATCAAACATAAAGAAAGAAAAAACATAATCTCATATATATATATATA
>Ga0209489_107142_pt1 | contig 17022 bp, 15 predicted proteins | sample SiratrowhiteBW_FD_187527 | JGI IMG/M metagenome (GOLD analysis project Ga0209489, IMG submission 187527) | Root nodule microbial communities of legume samples collected from California, USA - Siratro white BW (SPAdes) (version 2) | ecosystem: Host-associated > Plants > Roots > Nodule | place... | reverse complement strand
TATATATATATATATATATATATAATTTCAAATCGACTTTGTAGATAATATATTTGTACAAGTAGAAACATGAAAATAAGTTGATAAAGTTCAAATGAATGATTTTTTGTTTTGTTTTTTAACTTCAAAATTATTATTGTTTGATTCTTTTTTATTACTGTTTTCAATATCAGCAAATAATATAATATTTTTTTATTTAAAAAGAAATGAATTAATTTAGTAATAATAAATAAATAAAATTAATTTATTTTTTTAATAACATATTAGTGATCGGTATGTAACTATGTTAATGTAGTAACAAACCACTGAATATAGTATACATACAGTGCTTCTTAATGTTTAAATAACATCGAATAATACATTTTTCTTTTTAAGAACTATTAGAACAATAATATAGTATTTTTTATCTTTTATAATTATGAATCATTTTTAAATTTTTTACTTTGTATTCCATTTTATGTTTTCGATACCAAAAAGTAATATAATAATATTATGTTTAAAAAGTATTTTATTAATGTAATTATAATCAATAAATAAAATATGTTGATTAAGATGTATTAATATATATATATATATATATATATATATATATATATATATATATATATATATATATATAAATATATTTATATATATATTTATATATATAATTTCAAATCGACTTTGTAGATAATATATTTGTACAAGTAGAAACATGAAAATAAGTTGATAAAGTTCAAATGAATGATTTTTTGTTTTGTTTTTTAACTTCAAAATTACTATTGTTTGATCTTTTTCTTTTTACTGTTTTCAATATCAGTAAATAATATAATAATTTTTTATTTAAAAAGAAATGAATTAATTTAGTAATAATAAATAAATAAAATTTATTTACTTTTTTAATAACATATTAGTAACAAACCACTGAATATAGTACACATATAGTGCTTCTTAATGTTTAAATAACATCAAATAATACATTTTATTTTTAAGAATTATTAGAAAAATAATATAGTATTTTTTATCTTTTATAATTATGAATCATTTTTAAATTTTTTACTTTCTATTCCATTTTATGTTTTCGATACCAAAAAGTAATATGATAATATTATGTTTAAAAAGTATTTTATTAATGTAATTATAATCAATAAATAAAATATGTTGATTAAGATGTATTAATATATATCTATATTGTTAAGGATTTTTAACTAGGCATAAATATTAATTATTTCAAAACTTACAGTCACAAACACAGTTCATTGGTTATTATTAATATGACTTGTCATTATATTATTGTGTTTGATATTGCCATAGTTAGTATGAATAATAATATATATTGATAAAATTTTGGATTTATTAAAAATATTTTCAAAAAACAAGTTTAACAAACTCATAAGAAAAAAATTATTTTATATTTAAGTATATATTTAGTAAATTGTGATAAAAGGAAAAAAAATTGATGATAAATGATCTTTAGGTATTAGTATAATGTCATTGTTTGAATTATTACAAATTTATTAATAACATAGTCAAACAAAATAAAGTTAATATACAAAAAAATATTGATGTAAAATAAATTTAACTCTAACTCTTTAGCTTTATTTAATCATTATATATGTTTTTAAATATCACGAGGACAATAAAATAAAATACAAATAGTATTTTATTAATCATAAAAAAAATTAACAATGGAAAATATGAAAAATATTATTTATTAAATATGTGTTGTCAACATTGGGTTGCATAGGTCTAGGTGACCCTAATGATCAATAAAGGTTTTCACTTGGTCAAATTTAATGTGAACCCCCCTTTTTTTGTGTCAGCTTGGTTGTCTTTTAATTTTAGGGTTTCCTTTCTCCCAATTAATTTTGCATCTTCTTTTCCACACCATCCCTCCCATTTCCTCCTTTTTCATTTTCTCTGCTCTCTTATGTTTATTCGTTATTCCAAATCATTGATTCTTCCTTCCAATCTCAAATTATTGTTTGGGTAGCTTAGTTTTGTTGAAGAAGAATTTTTGACCGATTAATTTTACACTGTGGATCTCCATGAACTCGTTGTCACTCAAGAGGTTTGTGGCTGTCGACAGTGTAATGTATTGGATATTGGAATCCACATGCACTCATTTCCTCATCATCCACCGTGTCATTGTTATGTTGATGATATCCAAATGCATCATTAACCATGTCACACATTAAATTATATTATTATCAAGAATTCTTTCGTTATACTCTTGCGGCATTACACGTGTTTCATGTGTAATATTTACTCCTATTCTCTCCCCATGTTGAAGCCACACTTTGTATCCAATTGGAAAGGGTTTAAGAATCAAGTGCTCATACACTATTTCATGATACTGTCATTTGTTAAGTTGCATTTTTGACATGGATATATTATCTTCTCCCTCACACCATTATTAACAAATGCAAAGTTAAAAAATGTATTCAAGTTTTTCATATATCCAAGTGTATCTCTAGACATGTTTATCTAAAATTAGTCCATTGAAATGAAAGTCAGATTAAGATTAAGGTAATATAATTTCATTTAAAATGTTGTATTTACATCCTTTAAAGAGAACAATAATTATAAAAAAAAGATAACATATCTGCTATAATATCTAAATAAGTAAATAGAAAATATTTTTTACTTGGTAGGTTGAAGTTACTTTGTTATTTGTTGACAGGACACTTTATAATTTAATCACCTCTTTAATGTTTATGTTTCTATTTGGCTAACCCGATTTAAAACAATTTTTATGTACAAGAATACATCATCGTATATTCAAATTCAACAAATGCAATACATCATCGTATATTCAAATTCAACGAATGCAATATTAGAAACAGACAAAAAAAAAAAAAAAAAAAAAAAAAACAATGAAAAAAAAGTTTAAAAAATCAACATACGATCAAGTTTGACGCAGTTAAAGACAACTTACTACTTCTAAGAATATCCGTCAATCTGCAAACTAAAAATATCGGGAATCCACTTTCAATCTGTGAAAGAGAAGAAGAAAATTAATAATAATAAAAATATAAAAATATTAAATAAAAACACTTCCATGAAAGTTAATGACTGCGAAGTTGATTCTTGTGAAGTGCCACTTATATATGTGTGATTTGCCAGAAACATATGACGGATGTGTGTTGCAAAGTCCCACATCATGTGTCTATATTTAGAAGATTCAAGCATTAAGGTAAAGCTTTATCAGCAAATACTTTTCTGGCATGAGATACTTTTCTGTTCTTTTAGAATTTGTGAAGCTCAATTTTATATTTTTAGATATAATGATTTGCAGAGAGAAAAATAAAAATCCGAATACATTCAATTATATGAAAATTGAAACTTCGGTTGATTATGGTGATGTCTTGTTGAGTTTGTAGTTGCCTTTGTATCTTATTTTATCATCCAAATGCATCACAAAATCGGGAAACAAAGGCACAAAATCAGGAAATAAAGAGTAAATGCAAAAACATGCCGTTATCATCACACTATCAATCAAAGTTCTCACTTTCACATAATTCAACATTCACTCATATATATATATATATATACCAAAATTCGAATTTCGCTCTCTATGCAAAACACCGCACTTCAAAATAAAAAATTAAAAAATTATGCATTACAAAATCTAAAACAAAAATAAGAAAGTACCTAATGGTAAAATTTTCTATTTCTACCAATTTGAATCGCACGAGAATTTGAACATATTGATTTCAAGCCACTCGCCACAACCTTCTTGATGTTCAGAAGAGAATTCAAAATTGATGTTGGACTAGCAGATTGATTTGAGTGTGAGATGTAATTGTAAAAACTATAAATATAAATATAGACGTACACCAAGAGACTTTATGAGAAATTTCAAATGTTTTTCTTTGCAATAAAGTTGATATTAACAAGGTAATGATAGTTAGAAATTTCAACACTTGTTTTAAGAAAAGAATAATTGATTAAATTTATATTAAAAGTGTAATATTTTAATATTATTTTATTCTTATAATAGTAATTCATATATGAATGTTACATTATAAACACATAAATATTGTTCAGATAAATTGTACTACAAATTTTTATAAGAAAAAATTAAATGAGTTGAACTTTTTGAAGATGAGAAAACTGTTATAGAAGTTAATGGCAAAATTTACTGGATAAATGTCGAGAAGTCCCATATGACCTGACTGTGTTTTGAAGTATAATGTCTATTTAACAAATTTGTAAATGAAAAATTGATTTCATCTGAAATATTTATATGAAAAATTGATTTCTATGGGAAGTCTCACATCACCTCTTAATGCTTATAGCAGTTTGCCAAAAATAACATTTCCTTAGTTTTGAAATTCCTTTGTTTAAAGCTAAAAGCAATTCAATATGAAAAGTGGTATGGATCAAATTAATGTGGAATATTTGGAAGGCTAGAAATAATGTTGTGTTTAGAAATAAAATTTTTGATATAGAAGAGGTTTTTGTTGTTTTACAAATTAACACGAGGAATTGGATCTAAAGGAAGTATGGGAGGATAGATTTTTCATATTCGGACCAGTGCTTGAGCCCTAGGTCTTAATGTTGGTATTCCGGTCAAATCTTATATGTGTGTTCTAATATATATCAAAATTAATGCCTAGATGGCTTTTATTATTATGATTTTGCATACTGGATGCAAGGAAGCAGACACACTGTGTGGAGGATGAATTTGTGGGAGCTAAGAAGTGGTTTTTTGAATAGTAACTTGTGAAGCACCAAATATGGTTAAATTTGATTCTAAGTTGTATGTATTTTTCTGGTTTGTTGAATACTTGTCAATATAGAGTTGTTTATGGGTTTGGTTTTCAAATACTATTTGGAGAAGCTTTTAAATGTATTCATGATAAATGATGTAAATCTGAAATAGTTGGATTGTGTCAAGGCATGGGAGTCTTTAGCTGAGTTTTGATGTTTGTTTTTTTGGTCTTGGCTATATTAGAATTTAAAGTATGAGGTAGATCTGAAATGTCATTCATGTTTTATGTGCTTAAGATGGACTATAGTTTATATGTTTGGATCTTTTATTTTGTAAAGAGTACCTCTTAAATACTTTCATTTATTTATTTATTTATTTTGACAAATAAGAAAAACAAATGCTTATTTCAATAATAAAAATAACTTATTTATGAATGTTTAAAGGTATTGTTAACACATGTGTATCATTTGAAATTTATTATATTGATCACAATTAATGACATTTTTAATATTATAAAATTAATATAAATTAGATTTTATTCATCTTGAAAGTTATTTTGGATTTAAAATAACCAATCATTTGTAAATATGTATAGCTAGTTAGTCTAATTTCTTATTAAAAGAGAATATAATCGATTATAGAGATTACAGTTCGAAATAAAATCTTAAAAAAAATGTTTACTTATTGTATTTGAAATTAATTAAAACCTATAAATTTTAAAATCAGATAATATTGATTAAAATTAAAAAAATAATAAAACAATTAACTAAAATTTATAAAAAAACACATTTCATTGTAAATAAGAATACACTTGAACTTTTTTTTTTTTGAAAAACAAAGAATAGAATAAATAGGATCACTCAAGGAGTGTTTCAATCCTGTTACAAAAGAGTTTAAAAATATTACAAAACCTCTACGGATGTCTTTTAATTTATCCTTCGGAACACAATAAATGTCTGAAGCAAATACAACAACACCAACCATACAATACAAAAACCAGTACTATCTAACAAACAAATACAGAGCATACAAATATGCCAGTCTTCCAATAGACATGATAGTATGTGCTAAGAATCTTGCAATCAATAAACATAGACCAAGAAGACAAGCAACTACATGCACCTCCACAACACTGAAGTTAACTCACATACAATAATTGGAGCTCTATACACCTATCTCCTCCTAAAGCTGTGAAAATATGTGTTGGTGTACATTTGGCTGCCTTTAGGGTCTTGACACCCTCCAAGTAATGTTGTTAACAAATACAACCAAGCGTGCAAAACAAAAAACCTTAACTAATAGATTTAAAATTACTTTTAAAACATAATTTAATTTATGAAATATAATCCATATTTTAAGATTTCATTTTTAAATGTTAAAGAACACTACTAAATACACACTAGAGAGTGAGCAAATAAGAAAATTATCCTTTAGATAGTATATTTTGTATTAAAATTTAATATATTTAATACGTCTTTTTATTGTATATTATTATATTATATATTTATAAGTTATTATTATTATTATTATTTTCAATATTATTAATATTATAATTATTATTTATTATTTTATCATTATTAAATTTATATTTATTATTTTAAATTAATTTGAAATATTATTATTTTATAATTTTAAGTAATTATTAGAGTATATTTTTATTATTAAAAAAATAAAAATATGTGACACAGTTGTCAATCTCTATTTATTTTGATACTTTCACCCATATCTCATAAACATGGTAAAATAAGTTTTAAAGAGAAAGAAAAAAGGAAAGATGTTTGTTGGGCCTAGTGTCTTCTGCCGTGACGAGTTCTTCATTCGCCTAAGCTTCACTCAGTTTGATCACATCTGGGATCCATATTTTTGTTGTACCGTGGAAACTGGTTTCAATGGTATTTTTTTTCTTATTGGAAATAGATTTATCTTCCTCTTTTATCAATCTATGAAATGTGGAATGAGTTTAGAAGAATTCTAACATTACATGCATCAGAGCTGATAAAGAAAAAAAAAAAACATTACATGCATCAGATCTTGATGTGCAACTTATATGAATGACAAGCATATGTTGGTATATATGTTTAGTCTTAGGTTTTACAATAATTTTATTTGCGTTTCATACTGCTCAATGCTTTTATCGTTTTATATCTTGTTTCTTTTCTTGTAAAACATTATTCACGTACACAACATCCTGGAAGATGTTTAATTTCTTAGTTTAAATTCATCAACTTTTTTATTTGCTAAACATTTAGCTAGGTCTTGGTCTGATAAATAAATAAATATTCTTAATTTGGTGAAAAATAGGTAATTTTGTTTTGTAACCAAAATGGAAAGTTTTCATGTTTATGCTATTAGAAAGGTTGACATATTTGTTCTTCCAATGTTAAAAAGAAAAGTAATTCTCATGTTATGAGAATCAAAGTTTGAGTTTCTGGACTATAATGATAAAGCTTTTTTTGAAAATTGAGAAGCTATAAGGATGAATTTGTTAATCTGTCTCAAGAAGATAATTCTCAAAATCCACATGCTCAATCCTTTCTAAATAATGATATTATTATGACTTAGACTCTAGCAAATTTTCTAAGCTAAAGTAATATGTAGATATTAAATACATGACGAATCTTCTACTTCAAGGTGGGTTATTTTCTTAAATTGTAGTGGATTGTTCTTAAATCCTTTTTAACCTCTTTTAATTTCATCTTAACCTTTTCCAAATTATTTCCACAACGAATATCTAAGTCCCAAGCACTTTTTACAATCTGCTTAAAACCTGCTTCATTTTACCATACATCAAAATATCTAAAGGACTTGGGTTCCCAATCAACCAATTTATTCCTTATTATTAGAGCACAATGATCTGACAATTGTCTGGAATACACATATTGTGTAGTTCCTGACTATTTCTGCATCTATGTTTCTGACACTAAAACTCTGTTCAATCTACTTTTAGATGTGTGAATGTGAGAGAGACATATGTAGTTCCTGACTATTTCTGCATCTATGTTTCTGACACTAAGACTATGTTCAATCTATTTCTAAATGTGTCAATGTGAGAGAGACATATGACAATGTGGTTAAGTTTTGTAAAGTAGTAGAAGCCATAATAAAGAAAAATATGTAAATATCAAAATACATGAGGAATCTCCTACTTCACCTTTAGAAAACTAGTTTGTTTATAGTCTTATAAAAAAGGATGATGTTGATAAATATATTTATTCAAAGTGGGTTATTTTAGTGGATTGTTATTGTGATTTTAGATACTCTACATGATATTGAAAAGTTTACATTATTCTTTTAATTTTGTCAATAAACATGATGATAAATAGTTAAGGAAGTTAAATTCATTAGATTGAATATGTCTTGACAGAGAAGTAATCACCTCTATGCATTTTATTAACTAGCTATCATTATTTTATGTATTAAGAACTATAATGAAGTATGAAATTGAATTTGAATGATTCATTTATAGATTTTAGGTATCAAAATATCTTTTAATATCCTATATTTTTTTTCTTAGATATATTTGATTTACCTTCTAAAAACGTATTTATTGTCTTTACTTTGGTACTGATTTTTTGAATATATGTTTGGAATATATATATATATATATATATATATATATATATATATATATATATATATATATATATTTAAACTTTCTTTTCTAGTCTATCGACATAATTTTTTTATATAAAAATTAATCTGTATTTTTTTAATATTATGTCAGTACAATGATTAGAAAAATAAATGGACACAAGAGTTGTGAAAAAAATTAACATAAAAATATTTAACTTAGAAGATACTCTTACAAAATTGACTGGATACTAAAAAAATAAAAATTCGGTATATATGAACCCATAAAAATTCAGTAAATTTATGTTTCAAATAAAAATATTTTGAATACAAAAGATAATTTAGATTTCTTTTATTTTTTATATAATAATATTTTGTAGTTTGCGGAAAGTTTATGAAAAAGTGGCCTTTGATTTTATTTTTTTATATAATAAATTAATTTAAATTAAATTATATTTATTTGGGTGCTAAACTGAATTTAATTCTTTTTAATGTTTTGGAGTTATTATTCTATTTGAAAAAAATGAGAAATAAGTAGATTCTAAATTAATTTGAAAAATATAAAAAGTAATTTTTATTTTAAGACATTATTAAAAAAAAAAATTGAAATGTTAGAAGGTGCTTAACTATGCACTTATATGCACGTTCTAGTGAAAGAAACGATGAAACTTATAGGTTGTTGGAATTGTTATTTTGTCAGACCAAAACTTCATATATTGATCTGTATTAAATTTAAATATAATAATGACTAGAGGTGAAATACATAAAAATAATAAAAAGTAAACAATATGATTTCTAATCTTTTAAAAATTTTGAATTTTAATTTTAAGTATGAATTTTATTATTTAAAAAATAAAATATAATAAAACAATAATGGATAAAAGAAACTAGTTTTAAGACACGATAATTTATTTTTTATTTGTTTATTTCCAATTTCTTTTAATTTTAAAATTTAAAGGAATAAAAATTTAAATATTTTCATAATTGTGCATTTCTTATACTTTTAATATATTAATAAACAATAATAAATTTTTTCTTTTTTATTCAATTTATGCTGACTCAGTGATTAGTTGGACGTTATTGAAGGAGAGTGAGAACTGGTTAAATTTATATTAAAAATGTGACATTTTAATCTTATTTTATTCTTATAATAAAAATAACTCATGTATGGTGTTTACGTGATAAACACAATTATATTGTTCAAATAAATTGTATTATAAATAAATAATTAAATAAATGGAACTTTCTCAAAGGGATGAGAAAATTGCTGTAAACTTAACTTAATGGCTAAAGTTATTGAAGAAATATTCAAAAATCCCCTATATCATGTGACTGAGAGTTTTAAAGTATACATTTGTATACTTAACTAAATTGTTTTAACCTGAAATATTTATAAGGTATTAAAGATGTAATAGAGGTTCTAGTAAGATGTTCGGATACGTCACCTTTTCCTTTTGATGCATGCATTTGACCGCTCATCTCTGCATAATAAATCATCATAAAAATCTTGAAGATAACTTTTGATGACATGTTTTAATATTGTAAAATTAATTTAAATTAAATTTCATTTACTTTGAGAGTTATTTTTAAATTCAGGATGAAGCAACTATTTATAAAGTATCTATTGCTGATTAGCCTTATTTTTTATTAAACAAGAATATAATTAATTATAGAGATTACAATCATTCACAAAATCTTACAAATAATATTTATTAATATACTTGAAATTACTTAAAGAAAATATAAATTTTAAAAATAGATAATATTAATTAAAATTAAAAAATAACAAAATAGTAAATTAAAACTTATAAAATATACATTTCAAACATTTGAATTAATTGATTTAAAATCACCAATAAGCATAAATTAATTGTGAAATATAAGCTATATTTTAAGATTTTTCTTTTTTAATTTTTTAAATATTAAAAAATGCTAATAAATGGGAGTGAGCAAATAAAAAAAATTATCCATAGTATATTTATATTAAAATTTAATATATTTAATACATCTTTTTATTGTATATTATTATTTTATAAATTAATCATGTTGTTATTGTTTTCAATATTATTATCGTAAATATTATTTTAATTTTATTATTATAAAATTTATATTTATTATTTTATACTATTTTTTAAATATTATTATTTTATAACTTTAAATAATTAGTAGAGTTCATTCATATTAATAATAGAAGAGAGAATAAATAGAAATTTTTATTATTAAAAGAATTAAATATAGGATGACACAGTTTTTAATGTTCATTTATTTCTTTCCCGTGTATATAGAAAAATGGTAAAAAATTCTGGTACTTTCACTTGTATCTCTTGAAAGATGGTAAAATAAGTTTGGAAGAAAAAAGAAGTTGTACTGCTTAGCTTAGGACGACCACTTGTAGTCTTAAGCCGACAACTTTCCTATCGAAGAGTAAATCGGTAGTCTAAGTGTGCAAACAACCTCTGGCAAGACAACCTGTAAAAGTTGACATAACGTAAGATTTAAGTCAACTTTAAATCGTACAAATAAGTGGATAATGAAGGCCAAAGGTATGCATTATTGAACAAGAACTCACTTAGCTCCGATAACCAAATACTTACTTGAGTATCGGAAGGTACACCCTCTGTCATGGGTTTGGGCGGATACATGACGGACGTAGGCGAGAACTTAACAGACAAAGACAAGCACTTCCAGGACAAAGACCCAGACCGAGAACATCCCAACAGAGCAGGCCCGGACTGTTCAGGTTATATGGGAGGAAACTCTGAATGTCCCCAAATCTTGTATAAGAACATAAGTAAATGCCGATGCAATAATAATGTCATGGTGTTACACGTGGCAATTAGTTTAGGTTGGTTTCAATAGTATTTTCTTTTCTTATAAGAAATCATATTAAAATTTAATAGATCTAATACGTATGTTTATTGTATATTATTATTTTATAAACTTATAGTTTACTATTATTATTTTCAATATTATTATTATAATTATTATTAATAATTTTATTATTATTAAAATTTGTATTTACTATTTTAAATTAATTTTAAATATTATTATTTTATAATTTTAAGTAATTATTAGAGTACACTTCTTATTGATAAAGGAAGAAAGAGTAAATAGGACTTTCATTATTAAGAAAATAAATATACGATGACACATTTTTCAATACCTATTTATTGTGGTACTTTTACCCATTTTTTGGAAATATGCTAAAATAAGTTTGAAAGAGAATTAAAAAAGGAAGCTTAGGCGTTGATGTGTATTGGAGATGCTCTCCTCTACTGACCAATTATTGGTTCTTCTTCATTCAATTCAGTTGCTCGGTCACACAGTCACATTTGAAATCCATATTTGTGTTGCATCGTGGTGACAACTGGTTTCAATGGTAATTTACTCATAATGTGTTATATAAAATGATCAATGGATGTATAGTCTAAAAGGCTCAGTAGCTGAGTTGGGTGAGTCATCATATATGAATTCATTTATTAATTGTTACTGCCACATTACTTTTTTTATTATAGTCTTGTATAATTATATTATTAACACAATGAATGCAAGATATGTATTAGCAGTGCAAAACAAAATTATTATATTATCAGCTCAAAACAAAATAAAACACAACCAAACAAAACGCATCTAATTATATTATTAACACAATGAATGCAAGATATGTATTAGCAGTGCAAAACAAAATTATTATATTATCAACTCAAAACAAAATAAAACACAACCAAACAAAACGCATGCAACATATATATTATCAACTCAAAGTATTTGCTGGCATGTAAAAAATACAAACATTAATGTTAAATATTATTATTAATGTCTTTATATATATATATATTAACATCATCAATAATTTATTTGAAAACTTTTTTTTTTAAAAAACAAAAAATAAATTAATAGAAACACTTTAAGAGTGTTCCAATCTTATTACAAAAACAAGATTGTCTTATAATAATTTACAACTAAGAGTAATAACAATTTTGAACATAACCCGCACTTAAGATTCCTAATCAGCATTGAAATACATAACAAATTATAATCAAAATGTAATTTTATACAAATACAAATAAGATTGGTCTCAAGCACCAGATTCCCTTACTTCAATTGCTGTTTGGACTCCTTGTACACTTCCATCCAAGTACTATTGCTTTATATGCTGCTTTAGAAAGAACTACCTGCAAGCACAACCCTACATGTACCAGGACCAACCCTTCGACTCCTCCAAACTCAAACCTCCGTATAAGAAAATCCTCATAAATAAAAAACAAAAAAATTGTATAGATTAACAATAAATTCAAATAGATTAACAATTCAATTGATTTTGTCAATGCAACCACTACCCCGAAAGCGAGCAGTTAACAAAACCGTGCAATGAGAAGATTCCAGATTGCCAAAGTGAGAGTCTGACTTCGAAAACCAAGGGTGTGGAATTGCAATGCGTTTTCCAATCCCCTATCCTTGCGGGGGATGCAGGCCAAGACGAAGCTACTGGGGGTGGTAATGGGGGGATCCCGCATGGTGTTGTCGAAGGTACGGGTCAAATAGGACTGAAGCAGGATGGACGATTTGATCTAATTAATGAAGAAGCTCTTGATCCTACACAATTTGTAACAACATTCCCCCCTTGGAGAGGCAAGTCGAGCAAATGCAAAGTAAGAAGAAAGATGAAACGGTTAACTCCAAGGTGCCTAGAAACCCTTCCATCGCCTACAAGGTCAGGCAATTCTTCCCTTCTAAGTCAAACTCTTCTTCTACTTCGGATTCGAACATATATAATTGCAATAGAAGGTTTCTTGATTGCGAAGAGGGGTGAAGAGGAGCTGTGGGAGATAGCGAAAAAATTGGGAGTGCAATTTGTAGGGGATGAGAGTAGTGTTATTCATAGGTTCAAGGAGTTGGAAGATAGAGATAGTGAGTTAGTTAGGCAGTTGTGTCATGATAGGGAAGACGGTATTTATGAATTTAATCAGCTTCAATATCAGAGGTCTGGGAGGGGATGTGAAGTGGAATTATTTGAAAACTCTGATTATTAAGGAAAAACTAGGTGTTGTGTGCATCAGGAAACCAAGTTAACTAGTTTATGCTCTAAAAAATGTTACTCACTATGGAGGTCTAATGAAATTAGCTGGATACATAGAGGGGTTGACAAAGAGGGAGGAGGTATTTTAACTATGTGGAGTAATCTAAGAGTTTAAGTGTACTAGGTCGGTGGAAGGCAAAGGTTTTATTGTAACAGAGGGTGAGTATATATATGGGGAAGTGATAAATCTATCCCTGTGCTGATCATAAATGTGCATTTACCATGCTGTAATAATGAGAAATTAACATTGTGGGGATGAAATAGAAAGGATTATGGTTTGTTTCCAGAATATGGCATGGTGTGTATTGGGAGACTTCAATGTTGGGATCCTAGTGAAAGGAAGGGTTTGGGTGTTGAAAGAGAATAGGGCAGAAATGGATGGTTTTAACTCATTCATAGATAGATGTCAGTTGTACGACATTCCAACTGTTGGAAGGGTGTACACGTGGTACAGACCTAACGATACCTCTAGAAGTAGACTTAATAGAACCTTAGTGTCTGAAAATTGGTTTTTGAAATGGTCGGGGTCTACATAGTATGTGCAGAGCATGTCGGATCATTGTGCCTTAGTGGTTAGGAATAGTGTGGTTGATTGGGGCCCTAAGCCGTTTAGAAATTTTGATGTGTGGCAGCACGAAGTTGGGTTCAAGGAGGTAGTGAAACATGCTTGGGATCAGGATGTTGGTAATGGGAATAACTTGGAATTGGTAAAATTGAAATTGAAAGGGGTTAAGAAGGAGGTCAAAAGTTGGTATGCAGAGGTGTTTAATTGTGAAAATATGAAAAAACAACAAATTATTAATGAGATTGAAGTTTTGGATAAGTGTGATAATGGGGGAAATCTTCAAGAAGATATGAGGATTAGAAGGATACAACTACTAGGAGACCTTAGATGTATGTCAGAAAGAGACAATGCTATGCTTAGACAAAAATCCAGGGTACAATGGTTAGAGAAGGGCGATTTAAATTCAAAATTTTTTCATTCCAAGCTGAGATGGAGAAGGCTTAACAATGATATAAAAGGGTTTGTCTTGGATGGGGAGTGGTGTGAAGACCCTCATCGGGTCAAAAACGCTATGAGGGAGCACTTCGAAATTAGGTTTGGTGCCCAACCTAAATTAGGTTTGAATTTAGATGGCGTTCAGTTTAGATGTCTTTCTAATGAGGATAATGAGGTCTTATGTTGTAAATTCAATGATACTGAAATCTTGATGCGGTAACCCAATGTGAGAGCTCTAAAAGCCCAGGCTCGAATGGTTTTAATTTTCATTTCATTAAGAAGAATTGGAACATCATTGGGTCTGACATGGTGAAGGTTGTTCACAGTTTCTATGAGGGTGGGTATATTTTGAGAGGGTGTAATGCGTCTTTTATTACCTTGATACCTAAGAGGAAGACCATTGAATGATTATAGATCTATATCACTGGTTGGGTGTATGTGGAAGGTGATTGCTAAGATTTTAGCAAATAGACTTAAAGGGGTTTTACCGAAAGTGATAGATAAACATCAAGCTGCATTCCTTAGTGGTAGAGGGTTATTGGATAGTGTCTTAATTGCCAATGAAACGGTTGATTATCTAAGGAAATATAAACTTAAGGGTGTTATAGTGAAAGTGGATTTTGAAAAGGCTTATGATTCATTGGATTAGGTTTTCTTGGTGTACATGATGAATAGACTTGGCTTTCACCCTAAGTGGATTAATTGGATTAAAGCTTGTCTTAGTTCTGCCACTGTGTCGATTTTGGTTAACGAAAGCCCGACTAAGGAGTTCAAACCTAGAAGGGGACTTAGACAAGGTGATTCTTTAGCACCCTTTTTGTTTATTATAGCTGCTGAAGGTTTGGCTAGTTTGGTAAGGGAAACATCTAGAATTCAGATCCTTAAAGGGGTTAAAGTGGGACACAAGAGTGTGGAAGTTAATTTGTTGCAGTTTGCAGATGACACGTTCTTTTGTCAACTGCAAATTCATAGTGTCTTGGCAATTAAAGCTATGCTTCGTAGTTTTGAAGTTGTATCTGTCTGAAAGTTAATTTTTATAAGAGCCACGTTGGTACTATAGGGTTAAACGTTGAGAATTCGGTGGTATTCACCAAGTGCTTCAATAGTGGACGAATGGATGTTCCTTTGAAGTACTTAGGTATGACCATAGGAGGAAATCCTAGGAGGGTGGCATTTTGGAAGCCCATAATTGAAAAGGTTAAGGCCAAGTTATCTAATTGGAAAGGGAAGATTTTTTCTATGGCGGGTAGGATTTGTCTTATTAAGTCTGTTATCAATGCTCTATACCTTTCTTTTTTTAAGGCTCGGAGTAAGGTTTGCAGTTTAATTAGGAAGATTCAAGCTAAGTTTCTTTGGGGTTGGGGGTACGAGGGAAGAAAGATAGCCTGGGTGGCGTAGGACAAGGTGTGTTCCCCGATTGAGGTGGGAGGATTGGGTATTAGAGAGATTGGCAGATTCAATGCAGCCCTCCTAGCCAAATGGAAATGGAGAATAGGAATGGAGGATGGTGGAGCATGGAAAGACATATTAGAATCGAGATATGGATCTTGGAGGGACATGAGGGTGACTATGGATGATAAAAAAAGTTCTACTTGGTGGAGAGACATGTCTAGAATATGTGGTGTCAGAAACAAAACTAACTGGTTTGATAATAAGATTAGGTGGAGGTTAGGCAATGAGAACCGTATTAGTTTTTGGGAGGATAAATGGTTAGGTGAGGTTCCGCTTAAACAAAAATTCCCTAGATTACACTCTCTATCCCTTAATTCTGACAGTACTTTTTGTGAGGTGGTTGAATGGGTGAACAATGGTAATGGGGTAGGAATGTTGTGGAATCTGTGTTGGAGGAGAGAGTTGTTTGTGTGGGAGAAGGAATTAGAGGCTGAATTGTCAATGTTGATATCTACTGCCTAGTGGAGGAAGGAACTAGCTGACGAATGGTTATGGAAAGATGGTGACCTCAATTGTTATACAGTTCGGTCGGGCTACAATGTCCTAAAGGATTATGATTTGTGCTTAAGTAGACCTTGGTTTAAGCAAATCTGGAACACCAAAGTGGTTGGTCCTGCACAAGTGTGTGAGTGGAGGGTGTTACTCGGTAAGCTTCGTACTAGAGTCAACTTGGTGAGGAGACAGGTGGAGATGCCAAGTACGTTGTGCTCGCTTTGTAACCATGAAGATGAAACTATACAGCATGTCCTTTTTGAATGCATAGTTGCGCAAAAGGTGTGGGACAACTGTGACAGATGGATAGGTATATACTCAGTTAGGCCTAATACTGTTGGAAGTCATTTTTACGAGTTTCTATTTGACTTGGTGCAATAAGAAAGTTAATGCTGTGTGGAAAGGGATGTGGTTAGCAATAGTGTGGGAGATTTGGAACATAGGAATAACATGGTCTTTAATAGTGGGGTTGTTGATGATTCTGAAATTTTGTCTTGGCATAGCTTAAAGCTTGGGCTTGGGCTAAGTTTAGATATAAGACTATTAGTTGTTCTTTTTCGGATTGGTGTTTATGCCCTATGCACAGTGGCGGCTCAAGGCTTCAGGAGGCCTAAAGCAAATAAAAAAATGAGGCCTTTTTTAAATTAATAAAATAATTAAAATTATGATATTTTTATCTAAAATTTATTTTTCGAGTTGTTTGTGATGCAAAATTATCTATTAAATTATCAT
>Ga0209489_107141_pt1 | contig 17022 bp, 9 predicted proteins | sample SiratrowhiteBW_FD_187527 | JGI IMG/M metagenome (GOLD analysis project Ga0209489, IMG submission 187527) | Root nodule microbial communities of legume samples collected from California, USA - Siratro white BW (SPAdes) (version 2) | ecosystem: Host-associated > Plants > Roots > Nodule | place: USA... | reverse complement strand
AAAAAAAAAAAAATAAAAAAAAAAAAAAAAAAAAAAAAAAAAACAAAAAAAAAAAAAAAAAAAAAAAAAAAAAAGCAAATACCAATGGCAAGGAAGGCGCATAGAAGAAAAACAATCCTAAAACAGAAATTAACAAAACAAGACAAACAGAAGAAGAGAAAAAAGAGAATGAGAAGAAAAAAAAATAGAATAAAAAACAAATAAAAACGAGGAAAAAAACAATTTATAACACTAACAACGAGACCATAACGATCGTACATAGAACGTCTAACCTATAGATCAAGACGACCACCTAAAACACCAAAATGACCTCTTACAGAAAAAACCATTAAAGGATGATACATATACCATCTACTATAAAAAGAAAAGTAATAAATAAATAAAAGTAAAACTTTGTTTATCAAATCCTTTATTATATGTATTAGATGATTTTCAAAGACTGTATCTTTTACAATAATATTGACTCTATACTATGGTAGAATGATGTATCAACAATCTATCAACCCAAAAAATGGATGATGAATGCTATTTTCAAGCATGATACCTAGTTACACACTAGAAGCCTGTACTTTACATGGTTAGAAAGTGTTCAAAATTGTCAATAGCATGTCAAGAACAAAGACAAATTTATCCATATTTACCATATTCAATTATGAAACATTTTTTACATTTTAAACCGATGTATGCATTCGCTATTGTTGATACAGGTATTAAACGATCACTACAATTAGACATACCTATATATATTGTGTTATATGTTAGACACGTGTTATAAAAAAATATAAAAGAATTCCACTTTATCTCCCTCAAATCTGATAATCTCGTAAGTACAAACTATATATTAGAATAACTTTACATATTATATATTACGCAACAATTTTGAAATCTATCACAGAAGGCTCTGCTACTCGAAACTTCATGATAAAGCTTTAGATAGGTTGGAAGATATTATGATGAAAATTGGCGATTGTTAAACAAGATTTTGGTACGGGATATTATAAAGATCCGTTTGTGACGAACATTCATGATATGAAAAACATCAATATAATTTGTTTATTCTAAAATTGTGCTATTCCCTGATTAAAAGACATAACAAGGGAGGGATTTCGTCAGAAAAGATAAAAATCTAGAAATTGGACAGCAACTGAAAAGATGATTAAACCCAAACCATTGCTGATATTATCACAAAACAAAGCAGCAAATGACATTAACACAAACTTGTAACCAAATTAAGCACAAACATCTTGTAACAAGTGAAAGTTAACTCTTGGCTCGAACAGACACAACCCCTAGTAAAAGCTCAAACAACATTTATCTATTTAGTTCTTCAATCTCAGGCAACCTGGACCTGAATAGTCCTTGGCTTTTTAGGCTCAGGAGGAGGCAATTTCTGCACCGTAACACTAAGCACCCCATCTTGACACACAGCAGAGATTGCGTCAGTGTTGGCATTTTCAGGTAACACAAACTTCCTCATGAACTTCCCCATCCTTCTTTCCACTCTCACATACTTTACCCCTTCTCTTTCTTCTTCTCTCTTTCTCTCGCCGCTAATCACAAGCACGTTATCCTCTTCAATTTGAACCTTTATGTCACCAGATTTCAAGCCTGGCATATCAATCAGGAACACGTACGAATTTGGATACTCCTTCACATCCGCAGGTGTTGCAGCCATCGCCTTCGCGTCTCGCACGTATGCCTGTGTCGGAGCATTGTGTGTCTTGTCCCCTGAACCATCCTCCGACATCTCCATCATGCGGTGCAGCGTGTGGAACAAGGGAGACTCCAAACCCATTACTCTGAAATCCATCACTTTCTGAATATCAAAATATGAAGATTGCTCAAATTCGTTTGGTTCTGCTTACGTTTCTGTGGCAGAGAGGATAGGGAAATGGCTTTTATAAGGGGGAAATAGATTATTCGAGAAAGAAATCGAAGTTTCTGAAGTTCATAAAGTCTTTCTTTAAATTCTAGTAGCTTCGGCTATGAACATCTTCCGAGGTTCTTATCCGTCTACAATGTTCTAGAATTTTGTTGTCGACATGTAACCAAAGACTGAATCTTGTCGTTTTTTTTTCTAAGTTTTAAGGTTTGAAATTTTGTAATTAAAACGGACAATTATTTCTATTTTGTGATTTTAATTGGGTTAATTATTATATTATTGTCTTTCTTTAATTTTTCTGAGAATCAACAGTTTTTTTAATATGCAAATGCAATTTTGTTAACTAGGGTACGGCTATAACATAATCAAATTTGGCTGTAAAATTTGTTGTTATGGGAAAATAAATTTTTGAAATAATAATGTTACATAACTTAAAATTATTTTTTATAGGCAGGTTATTTCTTAATTGTAACATTAAAATAATAGTTAATTTCTGGATCATAAATCCTGATCCATTATGTTCTTTGGATCTATCAATAATTGGGCTTGTCTTAAGAGAATATGTGGACGCATTCTTTCTGCACCGCAATTTTTTATAAAATACCGCGAATACCTTTTTTCAATTGTAGCGTTTGAAAAATAATTTTTATATTCTAAATTATATATATATAAATATATATATATATATATATATATATATATATATTTTAAATTCCGATTTATACAATCGAATAAAGTTTTACATTGTAGATCGAGTAATTTAGAATAAAATTTTTATATTATAGTCTTTTATTTTAGATTATATAATCTGAAATATAATTATTTTGTATTTTACGAATATAATTGTTTTTATATTCTGAATTACATAATTCAAAATATAATATTTTTATTTTTTTAATTATGTAATTTAAAAAAAATAAGATAAGAAGGGTAAGATTTTTTAATTTTTTTCATATATAATAATACTTTTGTTAAGTATATGGGTGCAAAATATAAGAGTAATATTATTTTGACATTGGTTTTTTAACTCGTCTTTGAATCCTAAAAAGCCAAAGCTTGGCACTCGTTCACATCTAGTCGCTTCGTCCCCCTCCATTCTCTCTCCCTGCTCTCATCTTCCGCTTGCTTCGTCTCCCTGCTCCCGACTCCCGTCTTAACTTGCTTCGTCTCCCTACTTCTTGCTCCCGTCTCAACTCGCTTCGTCTCCTTACTTCCGTCTCCACTCGCTTAGTCTCTACTCTTGTCTTCTCTGTGGTTGCTTTTATTCCGTTTTTCATCAAAAGTTGTTAAAGATTCGTCTTTTATAAGGTTTTCATGAAAAAAAATATTTGTCTTGTATGATTTCCGTATGGGGGGTTTAGGTGTCGAGTAAAGGTTGTTCTTTTATGGATTTTTTTAATGAAAAGAGAAGATCTTTATTTGTTTCACGGTTTAAAATTTTAAGAAAGACCTTTTGTTTGTATAATTTTTGTTAAGGGTTTAAGGTTTTAAAAAAGACGGACTATGCACACTATGCTGGCGACTGATATTCCATTTATCACGCTTTCATTTGACCACATCATATTCATTTTAATAACCTTTGTACCTTAAAAGTGATTTTTTTTTTTCTTCCATCAATCCAATGATTACCATAACTTAACGAGGAGATGGGGATACCTTAGTTGTAATTTTAGCAACTTCATAACAATCATTTCTTTGAGAAATGAAGTTGTATTAATCAAGCATTCTTTTAACTACTACATCATATCTATTTTAATGACTTATGTACCTTAAAAGTGATTTTTTGGCTTCCATCTACACAAGAGTTAACTCTATTTTAAATTGGAATAAAAATATTGTTAAGATATAGTATACGATTAAATAAATATACAATACAAATATCATAATTATAAGTAAAATAAAAACAATTTGTCCATAAAAAAATATTATAAGAGCTTTAAATTACATAAAAATTAAAATAGAAGCCCTCAAAATATATTTTCTTGAGTGAAATATTAATATTTGTATAAAAATGTATAAACACGTCAAATTTTATCTTTTACATTCTTACATTACTTTAAGTATTAACTTCATCAAAAGTTAGCTCAACAGTTTGCATTTAAGAGTTTTTTTTTTTTTTTCAGCTTCCAACTAATTTTTAAGCTTCCGTTTAACTTTCAAATTATTTTTTCAAACATAACCATATATAGAATTAATTAATAAAGTAGTTAGGAATGTAATGTAATAAAAATAAATAAAGATCTATAAAATATGTCAAAGTATGTCTATACTGAAATACCCCCATTTTTTAATATAATTATGCTGTGTATGCGTATAATTCTCTGCAAACTTATATACATTTACAATATATATTAGGTTTACAAAACATAATTAATAATACATACATGGAATTGAGATTTATCGACTACTTTTCCTAACTCATTTTCTATAACTAAAGTCAGCCTACATACATGAAAAAAAAATAAAAATAAAAAATAAAAAAACTTGATCAAGATCATTGTAATTTTTCATTAGTTTTTTGCTAAAACCTGAAAACTTTAAGTAAAACTTTGTTAAACAATTTAAAGACTTTAAATATCAAAAATTTATTGATTATTGCAAATTCACAAACCATTTCACCGTAAATCAAAACAAATCACTCTTCTATTGGATAACTGTCACACTCAACCATTAGCCACACTTCTTAAACTTGTTTTCAAAGTATCACTACTCCAAACCAATAATTAACCATGACAATACTTATAAAATAATCTAAATTCATATTCATTTCACCTTAAATATCCATAAACTTCAAAAAAAATGTTTCTTCAACATGATTAGTAATTCTAATTAAAAAAATATTTTCATTGACAATGCACCTATATAAAATTGTTAAATAGTTGACATTTCATATTGGGTGTGTGAAATCATGAGACCTCTTTTATGTATATTAGATTTAAGTTTTCTCCATTAATTTAATACAATGAACAAAAACTATGTTAGTTCTTTCATAACTTATTGGTTTATTAAACACTTGATTAAAAACTTCAAAATGTTAGAACTTTTAACGGACTTTTCCTGTAAGACATAGTTCTGTTAAAAAGAATGTATGGTATATAATATCTAGTGACCTATACATCAACTTCAAAAGAAAAAATTCTATTGTTGACATCGCTTTCTTGTCCACATGCGTCTTTTCCTTCTCTCGTTCTCATTCTTCTCTCATTGTAAACCATCCCTCACAACCCAAACTACGCGACCCATTTCCTTTTTTCTTTCTTCACATCTTCCAATTCAATCTTGTTCTTCTCGTGTCCCATTGTATCAACCATATCAACCTTAATTTTCTCCGATTCGCGACCCTTCGTATTGAAACTTGCAACAACATGAGTTCGAGTCCAACAACGCACGACGACTCACAACCCCACGCGCCGCAAGAAATAGATTGGCACATGCTCGACAAGTCCAAGTTCTTCTGCCTAGGAACAGCCCTCTTTTCCGCCGTCTCCGCCGTCCTCTACCCCACCGTCGTTTTGAAGACACGTCAGCAAGTGTCCGCCGCCGAAATCTCGTGCCGCCATATGTTACGCTCAATCATGCGGTACGAGGGTCTCCGAGGTTTCTACCGAGGTTTTGGCACCTCCTTAATGGGAACAATCCCCGCACGTGCGCTTTACATGTCGGCGCTCGAAGTCACCAAGAGCAACGTCGCTACCGCCACCGTTCGCTTGGGGTTCTCCGATGCCTCTGCCACTGCTATCGCTAATGCCGCCGGAGGAGTCGCTTCTGCCATGGCTGCACAGTTGGTGTGGACCCCAGTTGATGTTGTTAGCCAGAGACTCATGGTACAAGGAGGTAAAAAAAAGTAATTTAAATTCAATCCATCATCTCGTTAATTCTAAGTGTTTTTATGTAATGTTTATGGTCACTCTATTTTTGTCAAATTTGATTTTATTTCATTGTAAAGAAAACTTTAAATAAAAATTAATTACACTAATAAAATTAGTAAAAATAGTAATAAAATTACATGTTTTAAAAACTTGATGGGTTGATTTTATTTATTAAAAAAACATAACAAAAATAAAATTTGTTTAAGTGAACAAAAAATAAAAAATATATTTTTCTTCTTTTATTTTTCACTTGGTATACTAGTATTTAATTTTTTACCATTTCTAACAAAAAAAAAATTAATCACTTTTTTATTATCTAAAAGAACCAAATAGAGAGCTTGCTTGAAATAAAAAACTAATTAACACTTAACTCGAACCTTAATACTGCAAGTGCTCATTATAAAAAAGTAATCAGAAAAATAAATTATGTACACTCCATTTCATCTCTACAAGCTAAGAAAAATCTTAAGAATACTAATTTAAAACATTAAAAATTTATTAAATTTCCTTTCATTTAACCGAAGTTTATTTTATATAATTCTTGTTTATTTATGATATTTAATCACTCAGAAAATAAGTTTATATTTTTAGAAAAATGATTGATGTCTTATTAGTTAAATTACCAGCTCCCAGAGAAAGGAAGAACCTTTTAACAGATGGCCATTGAACATTGTTACTGATTCTTAAACTTTTCTTTTGCAGTGTGCTACAGGAATGGTTTTGACGCATTCAGAAAGATTCTGGGAGTGGACGGTCCAAGAGGGTTCTACAGGGGCTTCGGGGTTTCCATAGTGACCTACGCTCCCTCCAACGCGGTTTGGTGGGCTTCGTATTCCATGGTGAACAAGCTCATCTGGACCACGCTCGGTTCAAAGGACGAGGGTTTGAGCTTGGGACGCGATTCGAGGGTGGTGGTGGGAGTGCAAGGGTTAAGTGCAGTTATGGCAAGTGGGGTTTGTGCAATAGTGACGATGCCACTGGATACGATAAAGACGAGGTTGCAGGTGTTGGAGGCGGAGGAAGTGAGCGTTGTGGAGGTGGTAAGAAATTTGGTGAGAGAAGGAGGGATTTTGGCTTGTTACAAAGGGTTGGGACCAAGGTGGGTGTCCATGTCCATGTCTGCAGCCGCCATGATTACTACCTATGAGTTCTTGAAACGTGTGTCGGCTAAGAATGTTGATAGATTAACACTGTACTCAGAATATTGATTTTCTATTCAGAATGCTCTCCATGATTGTTTACTAAGAATATTGGCATCCAAATGCCACATTCAAAATATGTATGTATTTTCTTAAAGCTTTCTTATTTTAGTACTGGACATTTTTTATGAAATGGCAAGAGATTAGAGGTTTAAGATTATTATATAGTATCCTATAGTATTATCTAATTATTACTAATTATATAGGTTATTAGTTGTGTATAAAAAATTAATTTCGTTAGTCCAATATTGAATTATAATTTATATTATCTAATTTTTAAAATTAAACACCAATATAAAGTAATGAAATTTTTGACATATTAGTATGTTATATATATATATACATCCATTTGAACAAAATGCCAAAATTTTTTTCATTAATTGGAATTTTGTATAAATGAATTATGTAAAGGAAACTTTAAATCAAAGAATAATAAAAAAATATTTAAGTTAAAAGTTATTAAATGGTATGCTACTAATTGATAAATACAGTGAAAGTTTAATCTCTCATATATAGATCAATTCACATGGTGTAACTTAACTATTAATATTCATTTTTTTTTAATTTAATAATTAAATATGAGTTTTTCTATAAAATCCTTAAAATAAAATAAAATGAAATCTAAATCTTTTTAAAAAAAATTACAAATAACTAGAAATTTATAATACTATTTTTTTTCTTTAGTAGATCTGGATTCATATTAATTTTGATAAGATACAAAATCATCATTTTTATTAAATGAAAATGACCCTCACATTATTTTTTTTTAGTGATTAAAATTATGTGAAAAAACAAGTAATCAATTTGTCATTTATCTTTTTAGAAAGATAATATAAATTTATCTTTAATATTATATAATATTTTACTTAAAGACAAATAAATGCTCACCTACTATATATATATAATATAATATAATTATCTACCGAGTCACTGTTAAATTGCCATTGTTAGAATGGTGAAAACATCCACTTTTTCAATTCAAATTTCAAGGATTCTTCCGTAGTCCCTTTCTACATCTCAAATACAAATCGTCATAACCCAAAAAAGAAAAAGTGATAGGTTGTTTCTTCGGTTAGTTAAATGAAATAAACAATTTTGTATGTTTAGGAGTAGGATATTTTGAAAGAGAAGGAAAAAAAGGCTAAATTTTTATTTTTATGGTATACTAATTTTGTTTATATTATGGTATTGGCATGGACTCTTTATTTATTATGTTAATTAATGATTAAATTTTTGTTACATTTCTTCAATAATTATGGCCCATTATCTAATTTGATAATTAAAAAAATAATTAAATGATTAGTAAACATATAATTCATTATCTAATTTTGTGTTTATCTTTATAAGTATTATATGCTTTAAATTTTGTATTATAAATAGTTAGTTTTTGTATAATTAAAATTCATAATGAATAAACTTATTGAATTTATAAATTATATCATAATTAAATTTTGTAATAAATAAATATTTTTTATATTATAAATAAATTTAAATGTTTAAATAGTAAAAAAAAATTGTACTCGCTCAAACTGTATTTTATTGTGTATAATAACAATTATGACGTTTGACCGCCTAATGTAAAAGTCGGATTTTATTCGTCTAAAAAAGTTTATTTTGAAAATCATAAAGTCAATTTTAAGTTATATTTAAGAATATAGATTAGAATTTAAGTTATAGTTTATTTTTAAAATTATTTTCTTTATAAATTTTTTGTTTATAAAATCTATGTTATGAATTTAGTTCAACTAAATTTACTTTAGAATATCTACTACATAAACAAATACAGCTCAAAAATTAGCGTGTAAACATAAGAAGAGGAAAAGTAAGAAAAATTACACCGAAAATAATGCTCAATTGAAGTGTTAACAAACTTTAATTGATGTCCATGGAAAAATTCAATATAATATAATATTTACAACTTAGTTTCTCTCACAACAAACTCTCACTCAAGTATAATTCAAAAGTAAACTCATCTAATGATATCAAGGTCCTATTGATACAACTATACAATTATAACTAACATACATGAGCATGCCTAGACTAACAGGAGAAACATATGAATAACGCTTTTCATTCCTGCATTAGAAAGTCACTAGATAGTTTCACCAAATAATCTAGGTGTTAGTGTAACTAAGAGACTACACAATCTTTTGAGACTATTTACTACATATGATAAAAGTTGCATATCAAATACTAGACGGTCTAGTATATTTAGATGGTCTAGGAACCTATAGACAATATTTTGTTAGAACTAATCTTCACATTGTATTTGCTTTTCTTTTAGTCTTTTAAAGTTAACTTTTATCTTTTTTTCCAGAACAAATAGTTCTATTTAAGAGGCGAGTGAGAATATAAACCAATTTTATTCTATTAAAATTACATTTGGAGTAAATTTTCCATTTAGTTTAATTTTTTTTTTCCTAAGGGGAGTTGACCTAAGTTTTTTTAATTATCTTTTATCAATGATTGCGATTATAGATTGATGTTGATAAATGAATAATAGAGTTGTGAGACTCTAGAAAATTTCTACTTATATTTGGATTGTTTTTTATATGAGTTTGGTATTGTAGAACCATATTTTGATTTAGAGATAAAATTGTGATATGGATTATAATAATAGGTGTAGTTAAATGTTTAAAACTTGTTAGAATTAAGTGGCTTAGATAATCTACATTTGAATTTGCTGGTTTGTTTAGCGTTAGGCTATCACTTAAGTGACCCTCAAGCAATGAAATTTATTACCGTTACAAAGCACTATATCTCAAGCATCTATTCTCTCTCCTCATGAACTCTCGTCGTTCAAGTAAGTCAATCAAGTGATAATACGTCAAGGTGTTATAATGGATTATGAAGTTTACTGTACTAACTTATATCATTCAAGTGCTAGTATGACACATGACACTTGAGCGACGGAAAATCAGTGTTGACTTTCTGCATTGGAAGGTTGGGTGCTCAAAGATTGAATTTCAAGCAAGAAATAAATCACATCAATTATCTCTATTCTCTTAAAGTATTGTTCAAGTGTTGAGATGATGCTTAAATGATATCTCATCACTCAAGCGAGAAAATTATTACTTTAGTTATATGATTTATTGTTCAAGAAAGACACTCATAACTTAAGTCACATTATGTTGTTTATTTTAATTGAATATGAATTAGTACATCCATTATATACAAGATGTAAATTAAATGAGAATGTGGTTGTGTGATGAAAAGAGTGTGATTGATAAATACATTAATCTATAAATAATGTATTGAGGTTAAACATGTGGTTATGTTTATAAGTAATAAATGAAGTGATATTATAGTGATGAGTGATGAATATATGTGCATATAGTTAATAACCAATAATATATTATTGAGTTGTTAAGATATATATATATATATATATATATATATATATATATATATATATATTGTGTATTAAGTCATAAAATTTTAAATTCTATTGATACATGAAGTTAAATTCACAAAGATATCAAGTGATAAGAGTTGATGAAAATGTTTGATATCAAGTTAGAATAAAAAAGTCACTACTACTCAATGAAATATAAGAAATTACTTATCCTATGAGTAAGATGAGATCTATCCCAATTATATGGGACAAACTAAGTATTATGATAAATATTAATCTATAAATCTGAACTCAATACTAATCTTTTGAAAACAATGAATTATTATATATCAAATGTAGATGAGATAAATCACCTTTAATAATCTTAATGTGTGATTTGTGATTGTATATGTTTAAATATTAATTCTTATATGTTTAATTAAACAATTAGTTTATCCTTATATTATATTATTAGTTTATAATATGATTGTATTTTTTAAATAATACAATTATACAATAGCTATGTGTATGAAGGAAACTGTTCCTACATCTTTTATGTTTATTATTTTAGTTTTATATATTTGGGTATAAAGTATAAACATATACTAAATATGATTATAATAATTATATATAGTTGGTATGTTTTATTTAATTTAAAATTATAATTTTTGGGTGTTATATTTTGAAGACAAACTTAAAATAAATTTGTTATGATTAATAATTTAAAAGTACTTGTCATAGTGTATGAAATTTCAACTCTAAATTATATTATAAATTTAGTGTAAATAATTTAAACATTAATATAATATTGTTGTATTCATTTGTAAATTCTCTTAAGAAAGTGATTGAAATTCAGAAAAGAAATAAGAAGAGATAAACAATTGATAGCATCAAGTACTAACATAATAAGAGTACCCTATTTTGGTACACTTTATGTTAGATATTTTGAGTCATTAACTTTTATTAAGTAATTACTACGTTGTAAAAAAATAAACTCAGTTTCATATATATATTTTTTATCATCTTCTCTTTATGGATAAATTTTAACAGCGAAATTTGAAATATAATAAATAATGTAATAGAGAGATAAACATGATTTTATATGTATATCACATTTCAAATTATTTTTACTAGTTATAAGAATAATATACGTTAAGGAAAATAAAAGAAATATTAAAAAATTATAATTAAGAAATAAAAAAATAACTAAGGATTTACTATTCAAAATTTCAAATTGTGTTCTAATTAATGATATAAAATATATTATTCCATTCTAAATTTTAAATTAATCCTCTTTTCTTTTTCTCCAAAACCACACTTCTAAACCTAGTATCACAAACTAATGATGTGAATTGTTTGTTAATAATAAACTTAATTAATCAAGTTTGTTAGATGAATAATTAATTTATGATTCTAATGATTAAAGTTATTGTGGTGAAGAAGTCGTAATAGAATTTACTGACCTCTTGAAGAAGTTGGGAAGGGTTTGGGGACGTGGCTTTTAGGGTTTTCAAAGGACATAATATACATATAGGATTTCAAAGGCTCTTCAGTCCCCAGATCCCACCTAAACTTAAAGTCCATTTGTTTGTTCGGGACAATTTGGCATTGTTGATGTGTGATGAACATGGAATCTTATTCTAGAAAGATCGAATTGAAAAATATTTGAATTTTTTATTTTAATTAGCTTTTTAGAATTATACATAATATAAATTTGCATATTTTTCTGATTTCTGCTTGAGTTATTTCATTTTATTATTTAGATAAGATAAAAAAATAAAAAATGTGAATTAATACTAATGGAAATTCGTTTGCTTTTATCTCACCTAACCCTTTTTATTTTAACTTCTTGTCCTTTTTATTTAACTTCTTGTTTGTTTTTCATTGAAAACGAAAGGATGGAACTGGAAGGAAAACAAGTCAAGAAGCAATACTTGTAATATTTGGAGGTTTGTAAAAAGAAGAAATGTGATCGCATAAGAGAAAAATATGATAGAGTCATTGTGTTATTTAAAAGACAAAAAATATTTTTTTAAAATAAATAAAGGACAAAAAACATTAATTCCTATCACATCTCACATGTATCTTTTCTGTTTATTAACTTTAAATAATATAAATATATATTCAACCGTTGATTTCTCATGTTATGAAGGACTAATTGCTTCAATTAAACTTAATTTTATTGATGTCGTTTCTTTTTTTATTTAAAATATTTGTATCATTTTACATACGTGGTTTTTTACTTTTTATAAAACAAAATAAGAAAAAAATAATAAATTTTATATTTATTTTCTGTTTTGCTAAGCAAAATAAAAACCCAAACTTTCTTCGCTGAAATTTCTATATATATTTTTTATATTTTAATTATTTCTTACAATGATTACTTTTTTTATGAAAATACTCTTAATTATTTTAATCTTAAATAATAAATGTTATGATAGTTTCTTTCTCTTGCAAAGATTAAAAAAACTGAATAATTCAGTTTCGAATTAATATTATATTTACTGTCATCTTTTTTCTCTATATAATATTCATTTAAAAATATTATAATTACAAGCGAATTTAATATTTTTATAAATATCTTCAAAGATAGATGTACCTTCCCAGATCTCAGCTCAGTAAGAACAATAGAGTATCAGTTTTAACTCATTTTTATTATATATTTATGTTCATTATTTTAAAAATTTTTTCTTAAACCACTTGTATAATGCAAGTTGGATGAGATGAGTCAATATTGACACATTTCCACCGCTATCAAACTTTCTAGATGTGAAAGTGATAATTTTTATAATGTTAATCACTGATTAAAAACAAATCATACTGTTTATTTTTTAATTGTGTAAAATCTCACTATTAAATTTTTATTTTGAATTTTATAATCAACTATCAGGCATGCGACTTAAAATGAATTAATCAATTACTTCCAATTTAAAAATTTTTCCCTACTGATTCCAATTTTAAGTAAAAAATATACTTTCTCTATGTATATATACAAAATTATACTCAAAATGATTAGTTTCTTGAAACTTTTTTTCCCTCTCTTACTCCAATTACAATATGAGAAGAGTGTAGATTTAATTATATTTATTTTTATTTATGAAGTAAGAATGCATACCATTTACACTCTTAATACTTAATATAATGATTATAAAATTTGTTTTATTTATGTTATAAAAGTTAATTTAGTAAAATTTTGTTTAAAGGTTTTTAGATCATCTAACTGTGTTAGATTGTCTAGTGTTGATATGTAATTTTTATCATTTTTATCATATCTAGTAAATAATCTCAGTAAACTTTTTAGTTTCTTAGCATTTGTTAATTCCTGACTATTCATTGAAGTGACTTTTTAGTTTAATAATGAGAATCATTGTTCATGTGTCTTCTTCATTAGTTTATGTAACATTCTAAATTTTCATCTAATAATAACTAAATCTCGCAGAAATTTAATGATATATATAGATAAATACATTACATTCATAAAAGTATCTAAAAAAATCCATTTTCATAGTGAATTTAATATATATATATATATATATATATATATATATATACATATATTCAAAATGAAATAACAATTTCTTTTTCTGTTTACTGAAGAGTTCCATCACTTGTCAGATCTTCTATCCATGTGTAACACACGATCCTAACAAATTTATAACAAAACAAACAATATACCAAAGAAAAAGGGTAAGTTAGGGAGAATAAGATGTATAATCATAAGTTTAAAAATTGTTCATTTCAACCAAAAATACCATGATTTAAGCATTCATCAATTATCTCATAGATCACACAACCATCATCACTTTTCTACAATAACTCATGTCATGCATACATTAACTCACAGATAAAGACAATAATTCTACTTCCGGAAAACTCGTGCATTCAATAAGACTCAGAGGTTTGCACCTGTCATATTAACCCCCAATGTGAATCCTCACACTCACAACACAAAGGGTCTATCAATATCCTATCAATCCTCATATGACAGGGTTAATCCATATAGACTGGGGCAATCGGTTCTTTTTCACACCGTGACACAGTTATATGAACCTCCTTCAACCCTTATCATTTGATGACTTTCATCTATATGATTTCAATCCATCAGTAGAGTCAGGATACCTTTTCATTGCAAATCCACAAATAATGCACATCCTAATCAATCTAGACACTAATATTTTCTTTCCTGAAAACACTATGTCTTGATCATGTGACCACCTCAATCAACACTTTAACATATCATATATCTCCACTCATTCATCCATTCACTTTTCAATTTTAATTTCAAATATCTCAAGAATTACATAATCATCAATACTATTTAATCTTAATCATGACTCAGAAATCAATCACTTCACTCCATAAAACTTCTTACGAAATGACAAATGTATCAACTCTCATGTTTCATTCTTCTATATTACATGGATCTCAACGTCTATAAATTTTCTTCAATTTTGATCTTTTGCAACTTCTTCAAAAGTCATTGACTCACAATCTCTAAATCATTAGATGATAGATCATTATCATTACTCTCCACATAATCCTCCAATATGGTAGGTCATCTTTGTTTCCTATGTGGTATTCTAAATGTCTCTAGCTCATTAAGTGTTGGTTCTATTTGCTCATTAAGTGTATGTCTTAGAATTTGTGCAATAGTCAATGAACATATATTTTTCTTATTTATCATGAATTTTCTTCCTTATTTGATTTGATACACATACATATTGTCAAAAATTGATGGTATCCTTTCACGACAAGCTTCTTTAAACTTCTCATCAAAAACACTTTTAGTTAGACACTTGTTCAATATATATACACAATAATAGACAACATCTACCTAAAATTCTCTAGGCATCTCATCATATCCATGATTGTCTAATATTTCCTTTTGACAACAATATTATGTTGAAGGATATGTGGTTTTTGTGTTACTTAAAGTTTATACAACTAATGTATTATTAGCTTTAATATGTTTTTAAAGCTATAATTTTGCAACCACTTTTTTTTTCTACAAATCCCTTTTAACATTTTAAAGACATGACAAGATTCTGAAATCACCATAAGTTGGAATCTCAAGTACACACAAGTCTAAGAGTACACACATTTTGAGAATACTTATAATAGGTAAACAAGAAACATATTCTTTATTTGAAAATTTAACCTAGAAAAATGAAAGTGTCTAAAACACATATGTTCCAACTAATCATCATTTATAAAAGGTAAATAAAAAGCATATTCTTTCTTTGACAATTTAACCCAAAAAAATGAAAGTTTCCAAAATGCATATGTTCCAACTAATCATCATTTGCTATGATATAACTCAAATAATGATTTCATGTTAAATTTTCAAAGGAAATAGTTGATTTGGAGTCAATTTTACCTTTAGTGATAAATCTTTTGTTGATATTAATCAATGTGCTACATTTTTGTGAATTTCCATGTTATAGTCTCTCTTTGATATTTGTATCATGTTTAGTAGGTTGTGATGAAGACCAAAAACATAACAAACATATCAAAGATGAAATTGTGAATGTCATCTTTCAATCTAATTATGATTTTACCTTTCCTTAACATAAGAATATTGGTGTTATTACCAAATTTTATTATAGACTTGACCAATTCATCTAAAAAATAAAACATCTCCTTGTTTTCACACATATAGTTACTTCAATCAGTATCCATATAACAAATATTTTCATTTTCTAAAAAGTTGATGCTTGCCAAAAATAAATTGTGGGTTGTTCGAATTCTCAGTGATATCTAAATACTAATTTTGTATTGTGTTAACCTATTTCCAGATTATATAATTTGTTGCTTAAAATTACTATGTTGATAAAAATCAATTCTACCCCTTACACAATTAGTAGACTTATAATTATTATCCATTTTTCTTTAAGTAAATTATATGAAATTGTTGTCTTTGATTGAAATTACCACGTGCTTTTTATCTAAAATTATCACGACCTTTTCCTCAAAAATTTCCTTTTTCTCTATTATATGAAAATCATCACAACCTATACACCTTCTTCACCTTGACTTGCTTAAACTATGTTGTTGAAATTCATTTGACTCTTTTGATGTTTCTTTGTTTGTTTATTTTTAATAATTTTAATTTGGATACTCAGGTAGTATATGTGGTTTAGAACTTTATTATCGTAGCTATCACATGATCATATTTTATTGGAGACGTACATAAAATTTTCTCTATCATCTTGTTAAATATATCTTTTTCTTTTATCTTAATTTTTTTAACGAAATCAATAGTATGAATAAAATATTGTTCAACGTTTAATGATTTAGACATCTTAAATTAATCATACTTTATAAGATTTTATAAACTTGATTTAATTTTAAAAAAATTGAAAAAATAGATATATATTTATCTTTATATGATACGAATTATCCATATTCAAACACTGTAAATCTTAATATTGTTCAAAATACTCATATTGATATGATTTATTCACAAATACAAATTCTCCAAATTGACCACAAATACAATTTTATTTTTGTCATTGATAATTCTTTAATTCTAAGATTCTGATTTTCTACATACTAAAGTTGGACAAATTTTGATACCACGATAAGCACAACGATAATACTTTTGACCAGAAAAATTATAACTACATAACTATATATGAAGAAAAATATTCATTAATTATCTGATAAAAAATAGACTAGATTTACTCATTTCATACTCTCTCTCTCTCTCTCTCTCTCTCTCTCTCTCTCTCTCTATAT
>Ga0209489_107137_pt1 | contig 17047 bp, 11 predicted proteins | sample SiratrowhiteBW_FD_187527 | JGI IMG/M metagenome (GOLD analysis project Ga0209489, IMG submission 187527) | Root nodule microbial communities of legume samples collected from California, USA - Siratro white BW (SPAdes) (version 2) | ecosystem: Host-associated > Plants > Roots > Nodule | place... | reverse complement strand
TGAATAGCCCCTGAACGTATGAGTATAGGAAGGCTATAGGAGTTAAATAAGGCTATGGGAGTTTAAATGTCAAAACATGATTGTTTGTTAAATGTTAAAAGCATGACTATTGGTTAAATGTTAAAAACATGACTATTGGTTAAATGTTAAAAGCATGACTATTGGTTAAATGTTAAAAGCATGATTACTAAATGTGATAAGTGTGAGAAGACAAAAAGGTGAAAATTTAGTTATGAGAAATAAAATTTGTTAGGCACTAATTAAAGAATTAAAAGGTATAAAGTTACATAGGAACTTGAATGGGCAATGTGTTTCTGTAAACCTTAGGGCTTATGTGGTAAGCACAATTAACAGATAAGGGAGGTGTAAATAGTAACTTTTTTTTATTAGTAAATTAGGCTTCAGAAAACATCTTTCTATCCAGTTGGGCTCACTTAATTTTTCTATTCAATTTATTTTAAGACAGACCCAACACCCCTTTTTTTGTTATTTTATCATTTTTTTTACAAATTTCATTTTATCTTATTATTATTATTATTTAATCAAACTTTACTTATAAAGTCAAAATTCCTTTTTATTATTTATTATAAATTGCAAAGAACTAAACGACACATGTTAAAAAGTTTTAATTTCTTATTTTTATTCTTTTATTTTATTTTTTTTCCTTTTTTATATTTGCAAAAAATAATTTTTATTTGTCCGGACGAAATTGGGTGTTGACACTATGTACAAAATTAATACATAATAAAAGAAAAACAAAACTAACAGCCTATATGCCTTAAAATGCTTTTGAACCTGTATCTGCATATGCTTGTATACATACTATAGTCATCGTATTTCACAATACAACAAGATAAACAATGGTAAATTACTAAAATAATATTTCATGTCGTGAAAAATAAAATAAAATGAATAGATTTACTATTAATGTTTGGTTATAAATTTAAGAATTTAAATATCATCCCTTAGAATACAACTAGGCTTATCATTCAATCACAATCCTTTATAGTTTATTCCAAGCATATTGATTTCACATAAATTGATTTGCAATCACCGTAACTTAATTTTCTTTTAATTCAAGTACTCTGATTTTATTTCAATCAGATAATTACATATGAACTCGTCATTTAGTCATAACGCATATCATATTATTTAAGCTATACTGAAACATATAGATTCATTTGTAACCATGGTACATTTATTTCCTTTCAGTCCCTAGGACTTTTCTTTCATAGTTTTCCTTACCAAATGCCGATTTTTCAAAACAATTCCTGCAAACTAGACAGTGACATTAATCCAATCTCTAGGGATCTAAAACAAGTTGTCCAAGTAAAATGAAATTTCAATATAATCTTAATTAAGTTCAGAGAAACACTTTTCTCAACTGTCCCTACCATAATTGATTATGAAAACATAAGGAAAAATAAGAAACAAATGATCTTCAGAGTAAATAGAAACTTACTCTGATTGAGATTCTGATAAGTTAGAAATGATCCTAAACCTCTTAACTACTGCAAGGCTCGATCAAATTCTAAAATTGATAAAGTATAGAGAGTGAAATTGAGAGAAAAAGAAGAAAATGATATAAAGAGATATGGGGAGAAAGAAAAACTATTTCCTTAACGGGTTGACCTTACATAGGATAGTCAGCCCATCTCTAACTTTAGTAAGGGAGAATTTTTGGTTACTTTATTACAACTTATTTAAATAATGCAAACAAATGTATACAATTGTATGTTTTTCTTTTGTTTTCGTTAATCAAAGTCAGGATTAAAGTCTTCAATAAACCTTTAACATAAAGGTTTTGAAGTAGTACAAATAAAGTAATGATAATGTTGAAGTTACAAAATAGATAAAAAAGTTAATCATAAGATACTTTTCTTTCTGCCAAATTACACTTAATATATTTGAGATGTAATTTATTCTACTTTCATCCATATTTCAAATATCAATTAACACTAGTAATGTAAATACACATAATAAGAAAGACTTAAAGAAGATATAAGCGCATTGGAATCATCAATTTTGTTAGAAACTCTAAATCAAGGTTGTTTTAATGAATATTTTTCTTACTTTTCAAATCAAATCTTTAGGATTAGTTCGAATTAGGTGATATCATTCCTTTTCATTATGACTTTTGTAATATATTTTGTTGGTGTATTGTTGCTAGATGTATCTGCATTTCTTAGTAATTCTCTTGATAGTTGTTTAACAAATTGCATGCTTCCATTAGTGTGATTGTAAATAAAAATTTCAATAGGATGATGATATGACTTTAAAGTTAATTGATTGATACTATAAGTAAGATTAGTTGATTCAAACCAATCTAAAAATCTTCTTGTGCAATCTCTCTCTTTCTCTCTTACATTTGAATATATTATGTTTCTTTCCTTTTGAAAAAAATCTTATTTCTTGAATAACATGTTACACGAATTTTACTTTTAAGATTGTAAATAGACAGAAAAACTTTAAGAACACCAATTTATATGCTTTTGATATTGCACCGCACAATTTTGCTAACTTAAAACAAAATTCTTGAAACATATTATTCTAAGAAATAAGATCCTTCCAAAAAGAAATTTCCTAAGTAGCACCAAAACTTATTTAAAAAATCATAATTTAGAAATTATTTCGTGGTTGGAAATTTTGTCTAAGAAAATTTCCAAAATAAATTATCCTAAGGTATCATTAAAATATACATAAAAGATAGAATGGTGATTTTAAAAATTAAGAAAGTGCAGATAGTAAATATGAAATAAAAGGAAGCAAAAAATCTAAAATAGTAAGATATCGCATATGCATAAAAGGGTTAATAAGTGTAATTGTGTATGTAGTGATTAAACCTTTTAAACAAGTTTAAAGCAATTCGCTAAGAACGCCTTAGGAGTACTATACTTCGACATCAACTCGTGCACAACACCTTTTAAGATCAGAAAGAATCATGCCTCATTCCATCTAAACTATTTTCACACAAGATTTCTTTATTGCCAAGTCACTTCTCCATAGATATTCTAACGCAAAATCACAACCTTTTTTTTAAACAATCTAACTACAAATCCTAAGCTAATGCACTTTGATAATTGATAAATACAAAATTAACATATAAAACTGTTCAAATCAATTTTAAAGATACGTCCTATTCAGATTTGGAAAGATATAAAAGCTTTTAAATTATAAACATTACTTCTAAAATGTGCAACAACATATATTACATTCCTGAGTGGAGTTACATAGAAAAAAGAAAAGAAAAAAGAATAAACAAAGAAGAGAAGCCAACACCGGTAATGCCAATCAGAGTTTAGTTTGAACAATGGATAAACTTAAACTAGATGCTTCTTTGCATTAATGAAACCCTAGGAATTTTACCCGAAAAATATTAAAAATGTACTTTTAATTTGAAATGACACTGACACGTGATAAAGTAGTTCATTTTAGAGATAATTATTTTAAATAATATAAAATATTTTTTTCCGTCATCTAATTACAAATATATATTTATTTATTTTTCACAAGACTCTCCTTACAATAATCACCTTATTAATTTTTATTTATCGACCCAGTTAGCTAACCCAAAATATTCCTCTCATGAGCAGTTTAAGATGGTTGAAGTTGGTAAAATGTTTTTTACGTTTTTCTGATGAAAAGAAATAAATGTAGTCCATTTTTAAAGAAGTGTGGTGACTTTATCCGAAATGAGCTTGCAGTTTCAGAAATGAAAAATTAAAAAAAAAAATGAGGAGGGATTTAGATAAAAGTGCGTGTGCACGTGGAGACATGCGTTTGAATATGTGGAAGCCCGCATATGAATATTATGCACACGTGGCCACATGGTGGAGTGAATGGTAGGAGAGTAAATTGTTGAAAAGGAGAGAAGGATTGTGAATGTGATTGCATGTGGATTCATAAAATCCCAGTCAAGTGCACTGTGCCCCAAAACTTTTACACTCTCCATTGTCTTAGTTCTGCCAAACCCATCTTTATTTTTCTTTCTTTGCATGCATAGTGATAGAATCTCTTTTCACAGAAAAAAAATATTTGAGAATGAGACTGACATGAAAAAACAACCCGCACATTTTGCTCTTCATCATAAATTGCACTCTCCTTCCTAGTAGAAACGTGAGAAAGTGAGTAACCAAGCCAAGGAAAGGAAGATGAATGCATTGGCATCACAATGCAGCAGTGGGTGAGTCTGGTTGGACTCTATACCTGGAGCACTCTTTCCAGCTGAACCACAATGCCTTTTCACATGCAAGTTCTCAGTTTATTGGTGAAGATAACGACGAATACAAAGACAAGAAAGCCAAAAAGGAGGAGGCTGAGGAAGAGGACCTGTCCATGGTCTCTGATGCTTCTTCTGGGCCTCCACACTTGCCAGATGCACAGGATAATGGCAGCTTTTACTCTGCATCTAATTCAGCAAAACTTGGCAAGAGAAGTAGAAAGAGGCAGAAGGTTAAGCAATACCAACACCTGCCTTCTTTTCTTGATGATACTGCTAGCTCTGTTGTCTTTGATTTCAACATGGTGAGTTTGATCTTGCTTGGAGTTAATTGCATTGCCCTATGACCCCATCTATTTCAATCCCCATCGCCAATCTAGCACCCATTTCTAAGGACAACACAATGCATGCCAAATCATGAATAACAGTGAGTCACGTGGTCAAAACTAAAATCTACAAAATCATGCACTGTTATATTTCCCATCTACTTTCTAATACACTGCCTTTACCAAACTGTAAACCTTATCCAAGTAAGCACAAGGATCAATCACCTGGACTAAATTCCCTACCAAGAATTCTGTTCAAAGCAGCACTTTGTCGAATCTCGTAACAAATTTTTACCTTGATCTTGTATTTGTTTACCTGATCAAATAAAAATTGGACTGTGGATGAAGAAAATTCAAGTCTTGAAGCACAGTTCCTACCACAAGTTACATTGAACGCCAAATGAGTCCGACATGACAGCAATCGGGTGGAGCAGCAAGTCACGTAATGCCAATCAGAAGAAGGCAGGAAGAAAATCTGGGAGTACAGTGCTGTTACCAAAGAGGGAAAGACAAAACTTGGGTGGTGTTACCGCATGTGCAAGAGTTGATTATGAACTGTGAAAAACAGCACTAACTAGTGTCATGAAACAGTACCTAGGTCTTGTTTGGGAAGTAAGTCTTGTGAGGGTGAGTTGGGCCTACTTAGGGAAAAAAAACAAACAAACACGCTGATCCAATAATACCTCACCAAGCTCAAATATCCATTATCTAGTTCAATGTCCCTTCAAAACCATCCAAAGCTCATGGAGACACTGCACTGGATCATGATATATATACACTGCACTGGATCATGATATATATACACTGCAAATCAAGATATTCAACTAAGAGGTGCCTTGCACACATCATCAACCACAAGCAAATTCCAGATTCATCCATTATTCACTGTTCTCTGCTGCTACAACCAAAACTATAATTTCACTTCAACTCATTCACGTCAATACAGGTAAGACAAAACTCATCTGCACGGATATAAAAGTTGGAGCAGTGAAGTTTGAGGGTTAATTCACTATTCAAGCATGAAACATATGCACTTGTATTAATGTACAGTTTAGAAGGTAAGTAACTTCAATGTTACCACAGTACCACATTAGCAATTTACTTACCATTGTTGTCACTATAATTTTGACAGCACACTAGCATTAGTTGAGTGAACTTTCAGTAATTTATATGAAATTATAAATTTAAATCTTATTATCCTCATCACACCCAAAAAGAAGGTATAATGTTTATAGAACTTCAAAATTAAAATTATGAAAATATATTTGATTAATGTGTTTTGATTTTTAATAAATTTAAATTTATTAATTCTTTAAACAGTGCTATAACAGTGGTAAAAAACCTATTAAAATAAATTAGATTTCATTTGTTTCTTTGATATATCAAATTATCAGTGCAAAACTAAACTCATTCAATTTATCTAACAAGTTCAGATTATCTGTTTTAGAACCAATTTTTCATATTTTTTATAATTTTTTCAAATAATAAAAGTTCACTCATTCGCGCATGTAACACTCATCTTCAAGTATTAAATAAAGCAACAACATTTTATGCAGAACAAAAATACACAGTATAGATTATACTCTAACTTCCTTTACTGTGAGTTCCTTGAAATTTAAGGACAATAAGTCTTTGAAAACGAAGAATTAAAGAAGCAAAGCTACAATAACTATTGAACATCTTAAATTTTCTAAACCTAATCATACAGAATATCATATCATAAATTAAACCAAGCACCATTTAAAATTCTCATCTCTTAATAATATCCTCATACATGTTCCTTCAAGAAAGGTAAAGAGAAAAAAAAAATCTTAGTCATAATTACTATTTCCATTGATGAAATATTTGACTTGTACCTGATTAAAATCAGCCTAATCTCAAAAGATATTAAAAGTTTAAAAACTGTGAGAAAGACAAGAGTAGAACAAGGGAAAGGGAGAGGAGAGACACGGTTTCATATTTTTTTCGTTTGACTTTTGCAAATATTATATGTTTCTATTAGCACAACCCTTATTCACTTAAGCTCAAATAATTACTTTAATTACAAATAATCATACAATTTAATTTACAACTATAATAATTCACACACCTAAATAAATACAAACTTACAAAAGATCACTTATGTTCAGAAATATAATTACATTTTCTTGTTTATTTTAAAATTACAAGATGAGTAACACCGTTGAAGCTTAAGCATCATACGAGCAGAAGCAGCCAGATACTGCAATCTGCTATTAAAATTTATAGCATATGAATGTAAAGTGATTTTCAAATTACATTACATTTCTTTATGAAACACTCTTATATACCTGGTTAGTTACTCCAACAAGCGTTTGTGTTTACACCAGGCAATGGCAACTACATACAAGAATATGGTCCCTGCAGTGCTACCACCAACAGTCCAGAGGAATTCTGTCATCCCAGCTTTATCGGGATCAAATAGCTCAATGTGAATATTCATGCCGAAAACTCCAGCCACAACAACAAAGGCACTCACTACCAGGGTTGCTGTGGTCAACATGACTCCCATTTGAAGGAGATGGTTCTGTTTGTCATCCAGCATGATGTTGATGTAATCCTCCGTGTCATCAACATATTCCCTCAGCTTCATCAGGACAACGAACAAATAAGAGACAGTAACAGAGAAGTCAATTTTTCACTTCTTTTCAGGTAACGGGAAATTAAAATAGCATTTAATATCGTTACAGAGATAACCATATAGGATCAGAAATGTTCAAAGATCATAACCTAAAGTTGCCAACCACGTGATTTGACAAACTCCCTTACACACAATTCATCTGTCTTACAGACCATGTTGGTCAAATGCCCAACATTCCAAAAAATAGAAGTTTGTTACGAAGGTTTGAAATAAGATGCATATTTAATCCCGTATGTAACAGCGTTTTAGCGCCTAGTCTGTATTAAGGATTACTAATTTGACATATACAAGAAATGTTGTCAAGAAAGATCCGTAGTTGACAATTAAGATGCATGTGAGATTTCTGTAAATGTTAATTCAAGATTCTCAGAGGTGGAACTCGTCACTTAGTGGGGAAGGAAAAAGTGATAAAATAGGGGTTATAAACGGATATAGCAGAAGACATATAAGATGAAGGGACGTGCATACCGTGGAGAGCTTGTTCAAGGTGCCATCGATCTGCACAAAGTAAGCCTCCAAAAGCATTTCAAGCTCCTCGACATCAAGCTGCTTGGTGACGACACTGTAGGTGCTACCACGGGTTCCATGGCTGTCTCTACCAAGAGCATTGTAAACATTGTGATGATCCTCAAAACCCACAGCAGGTACCCCAGCATCAAAGGATATTTCTTGAGTGGTCCTGAAAATGGATACAAAATTTAGATTCAGAAGGATAAAAGAGAGTTAAAAGAGGTAAAAGAAAAAAAGGTGGATGCTTCATGCCTGTCGTCTATATCCTCCTCATCTTGGTCGTTTATGGAGGATGCGGAAGAGCTTTGTGCAAGTTCTGCTAGCTTTTCTGTCAGATACATCTCAGCCATATCTTCATCGTCATCCAGCAAGTGCTCCAATTCATCCCTCACCTGGAGGTATCATCAAACAATTAAACCACAGTAAGGTAATGCCATGCATCAATCACATCAACCAACCTTCTGAACACGGCCAGTGATGGTGACCAATCGGCTCTTAATTTGACGAACGCGTTCTAAATTGAGGGTACTGATCTTGGATGTGAGCTTGTCCAAGGCGGGATGAGCCTCCTGCTCTAACGTCTTAGCCTGTGAATTGGGAGAGGGAGAGAAGTTTAGAGTAAAATTGTTAACAAGAAATGAAAAGAAGAGAAAAGGGAATGCCGGACCTCGTTCTCCAAGACGCTACAGGTGGCTTCAAGACAAGCCTCGAGGGCTACGAATTCGAAGGGGAGAATCTTGATGGCGTCGGGGTCGTGGTCGCGGTCGGGGTCGGAGTCCAGGTGGTGGTGGGCGTGGTGTTTGGAAGAGGAGGCCTGGTGGTGACGGAGAATCCTAGCTTGGAGCTCGTGGACGAAGGGGGTGACGGAGGGATCACGTGAGTTGAGGAGAAGGACCTCTTGGGCAGTAATGATGGCCTTGATGTGCTCCAAGTTGATGACGATGGCCTTCTCACGGCCGAGAAGGGTTGAAGGGTAGGAGAGGAGTGGATCCAATATGCGAAGGTCACGGGCGGGGAGGCCCGTGCGCCTCATGATGGCGTGCTTCCCGGCCTCCACCACTTCCGTCTCCCCTTTCCCATCCAGCAACAGCCATTGCCTCACTCCGGTTCCCTTCTTCCGAATCCCGGTCGTCGTCTGTCTCTTCTCTCCCCCTCTCATCTCATTCTCCTTCTCTCTTTCTCCCTGCCCATCAATTGAGTCCCGCCCTAGATAAATGCAAACAAACAAACAAACAAAAAATTCTTAATATCTGTTTTCTCTGTTATATTAGCAAATAGTCCCTTGACCCTTAGGCGCTTAGGTCGGCGCAAACTATGACGATTAAGAAAAGAAAACAATTAGAGTAGCAGAGAATGATGTACCCTTCTCGAGATTCTTACCGTTCTTAGAGGAAAGGGTGATTCTGATCTTATGGATCTGCTCCTCACTCTCCTCCAAGCCGGGTTTAGTTGGCTTCATTGCAGCTTTAGCAATTGTGTTGGTGCGATTCCCTCTACTCAGAAAATATAAGCAATGCAGAGTGAATGAAAAGGAAGAGAAAATATGAGAAAACATTGGGAAGGGATCAGACGTACCTTGCAGAGTGCCAAACAATGTGGGCCTCAGAATTCAATTTCAGCTTTTCTTAGGGTTTTTCATGCACTCAACAAATGGGCCGGATCATTTACTGGCCCGCTTCTAAAATCTCCCTCTTCAAATCTAAACAAAACATTCTCTAAGTATAACTTTATTTTATTCAAAATCGTTATTTTTCAGTCACTCTAAAACCTCTATATCAACTCATTCATTCTAATCAAATCCTGTGTATGTAAATACGTTACATTGGCGATATATTAAAATTAAACCGTGGAAAGAAAAATATTAGGGAAACTGCAACACACAGTGAAACAATTTTTTAAAGTTTTAACATATGTTTGCATAATTATATTAAATATAATAATTAAAATTATTAACTTGAGTATATATTTAGATTAAATCTTTTATTTTTATATAAACTTTGATTTTATGTATTATATATTATATATTCATTCAAATTAAACCACTTTGTGTTTGTTAGATAAGTTTAGATATTGGAAAACTAGTTAAAAAGATACTGGACATCATGATTTTATATATTATATATTGATAATAATTATTTATAAATTTTTTTAAAATAGACTTTGATTTTATATATTATATATATTAATAGTAACTTTAAATAAGTCACTTCAAGTGTCGCTTTTCATTAGATATATAATTTATTTATAAAATTTCTTTTTTATGTGTTTATTAGACAAGTTTAAATATTTGAAAATCGATTAAAAAGATAATCGACATAAAAAAAATAGATTCCAAAATCTAAGATTCAGTTGTTGTTTAAAAATTCAAAAAATTTCGATAACACAGCCATCAATCTCATTAGACTATGATGAAGATACTATCTTAAGACGAAAATATGTGATTCTTTACCAACAAATACATTATATAAGGAGATTATTATTTACTTGATAGATAAGTTTTATTTTCTTGACACTATTAATCTCAAAAAAATTATAAAGATTACCCTAATAAATCTTATGCAAACAAACATATCACTAAAATATTCAGATTACTAGATATCATTCACCATGTGTATGGTTAGTTCCAATGTAATTTAAAATGAATTAAATGCAATCCGTTTATTTATAGTGCCTATAATTGGTATTGCTTAAAGAAACAAGATTGAAAATGTGATAAAACATTTTTAGCTGATAATGAATAAACATTCAATGTATAATGTATAATGTATGTTTGGGGAAGTTCAAAAGTAATTTTACTTGTAAAATAATAAACGACTTTTGATTTTGTATCTTGAATGTTGGAAACGTGTTTTAGAATTTCTCAAAACACATTGTGACCTTCAATATAAAGTTAGTCTTAAAAAGGAAGAATGGTTGTAGCCTGCGCAGGAGCTCCATGTCGGCACGATTTGAACTCTGTTTTACAAACTAAAATATGCTATGCGTGCATTCACTTTTTGATACACTCAAAACCAAACTCCATCAATCCAAGAACAACAATCCATCGTACAATTTCTTTCCTATCGTATTAACCAATCATTTGTTCTCATCAGTTTGATTTTGTTCTGCCTCCTTCAGGAAATATATATAATCTTGTAGAATGAAAGCCCTGGAATCAATTTTTTTTCTTATATATATATTTTTTTAGTGTGAGTCGTGTGAAATCTAAAAAATATTTCGATATGATTCACAAATTTTATGCAGCAAAATTGAGGTGTTAGAAACAGTTTTCATTATTATTCAAAATGATTCTTCTATAAGAAAGCGTTTAGGGAATAAAATATATTTTGTTGAAAGAAAATATTTGATTATTGTATAAAATTGAAATCATGCGACTAAAATATTGATTTTTAATAATAGTTTTTGAAAATACAATCCATGTGGTGGATGTTAACAATTTGAAGCATACATGGTATTTAATAACAGTGAATAAATAAAATAGAACAAATCAATTCCACCAGATTTCCCAGCTCATTCCTCATCTCTCTCTCTCTTTCACAGCCCACATTTTACACTTTCTCCCACCCACAACCATTCTATAGATACCATGTTGCCCTCTTTCTTTTACCCTGCCTCATAATACTATATTGTAAAAGTCAGCATTACTAATATTTTATTAAAACACTCTTAATGTCTGACCGCAATTGTTTTAATTTCAATAAAATGAAAAGTATTTGTAACAATTAAAATAGATAACCAAACAACAATCAAAATATTCTCATATATTTCGTTGTAACATCATTACTTAGAACAATTCAATTAATTAGACCAAATCAGAATAAATAACCAAACTCAAATAGTACTCAAGAACCAGTCAGACCTGTAAGAAAGACTCAAGCACTAATAATCATATATCTAAGTCTTTTTTTCTAGGATTCTATTTGAAAGTAAATAACTAAAACAAGTTACTAGCTTCCCTTATCTCAGACAACGATCCCTCTATCAATTTCTCAAAGCAAGCAACAATACCAGTCAAACTTTAGGGATTCTGTTTTAGATTCTGATTGGTTAGGAATGATCATAGGATCCTCAACTACTCTGAAACTTGAGTGTGAAAATCAAGAAAGAAGGGAGAGAGATACGGAGAAGTGGAAAGAGAGAGAAAATGATGGGTGGGTGTTTGTTCTTATCTTCTTATGTACGGGTGTTGAGGGGGGTTGTAATTAGACTATGAAAACTTTAATTGAATAGATTAAGAATGAGATACTCACTTGTTATTACATCCTGATACTAAAATAATCAAACATGGATAGGAAATACTTCAAAAATCAATTGAGTGTATTGGATATATTTTCTAAATCAAAAGTTTGTGGGTTTACATTCATGGCTTATGCTTATTTATAGTTTATGAATAGATAAATATATAAATAAGATATTTTGAATTTATTATCTTATATTAGTTTTAAAATTAGTATAATAGGATATTTTTCAAATTTAATATATATATATATATATATATATATATGAAAATCTATATATATATATATATATATATTTAGATTTACTATGCTTTTTTTCTAGTAATTAAATTTAGATAGGTAAATTTCATAAAAATCTCTGTTTATATTTTCATATATATTGTTAAAATATGTTTTTATTAGTTGTATTATTCGTGTTTTATTATTTCCTTATTTAGCATACTATAATTACAGTGAATGATGGTATCCCACAATCATAAGGATTTGGGTGACTAGGCGGTATTATTATACTTCCTAAAATAGCTTTCTAGCCTTGTATATATGAATTGTAATCTCAGCATGATATGAATAAGAGTGATATTCTTTTCTACCCTAAATTTTAATATGGTATAAGTCGTAAAAAATCCTAGGAGCCGTCTCTGACTGCGCACACCCAAACCCTAGACGGCAGCCTTCATTGCTGTCGCAAATAAAACCTTAGCGCTGCCTTTGACTGTGCTTGACCAAACCCTAGACAGTAGTTCCTATTGTTGTCCATCATCTCTTTTAGGATAGCCTTCATTGCTGTCAATGTTTTTCTTCGCCTTCTCAGCCTTGCTATTATTCCTTGTCGTGATATTTCATTCACTACATGGACCTCCCAGCCCCAATTGTTGAAGTGATGACCAATCAAGAACAACTACAGAACCTCAACACTACCTACCGACTGGAAAAAATTATTTGAAATGGGCCCAGCTTGTTAGCAGAACTTTGAAAGGTAAAGGAAAAGCTCACCACTTGACTGACGATGCTCCTCCTGCAAATGATCCCAAATTTCCAAAATGGGATGAAGAGGATTCTATGATCATGGCATGGCTATGGAACTCCATGATCCCATAAATCACTGATACTTGCATGTTTTTTAATTCTGCAAAGGAGATTTGGAATGCCATGGAGCAGACATATTCCAAGGCTAAATATGCTGCTCAAATATATGATGTGAAGGTAAAGATTGTTACTGCCAAACAAGGCAATAAAACTGTTACAGAGTATGCCAATCACCTCAAATCACTATGGATGGAATTATATCATTATAGGGTCATCCAAGCCAAGTGCTCTGATGATTCAGCTGTGCTCAAAGAACATATTGAGCAAGATCGAGTCTATGACTTCCTGGTGGGACTTAATTCTAATTTTGATCAAGTAAGAATCCAGATCCTTGGCAAAGAAAGATTCCAGGGATTAATGGAGTGGTCGCATAGTTATAAGTGAAGAAAGCAGAAGGGGAATAATGCTAGAAAACCCAACCATGGAAAATTCTGCCATGGTTGCCTCCGGATCGGCCATGATGGTTGATCTGAAAAGGGGAGGAATAACCAATATTTAGAAGAAAGGTGAAGGCATTTGGTGTACATTCTGTATCAAGCCTCGCCACACTCGTGATAGATGTTGGAAGCTACATGGAAAGCCATCGAGTAGAGATTGGGGATCCCAAGGTCATGACAAGGAGTGGGGCAAAAAGGGAGACACCACTAGAAAGGGCGGACAAGCACACATCGGTGCTGCAACAAGTGAAGAACACAAAGAAGGAATAAGTCGACTTAACCAAGATGTGGTAGAGCAGATGAGATCATTTCTGAACAAGCTGGATAAATCACCAGGTAGTTGTTCTCTAGCACATTCAGGTATGTTTGGTAAGGTTCCTTTTTTTGGACTTAACGTCTCAGATAAAAGCTATAACCCATATTAGATACTAGATTCTGGGGTTACCAACCACATGACATCTCTACCTAATCATTTGTCTTCTTACACACCTTGTCCTAGTAACAAGAAAATATCTACAGCTGATGGCTCTATGATGACTGTAGCAGGTCAAGGAGAAGTCCAAATAAGCTCATCCATTACCCTTAAAAATGTTCTTCATATTCCAAAATTGTTTATCAGTTTGATTTCCATAAAAAAACTCATCCAAGATTTATCATGTAATGCTATTTTTTATGACAATATGTGTGTTCTACAGGACAAGTACTCGGGGAGGACGATTGGACATGCTAGACAATGGAATGACTTGTATTACTTGAAACATCAAAATCTGCCACCAGACATGCATAATATCAATGCTTTTTCCTTTGATTCCATAACTACCAACAGGGAAAAGGTTTTCCTACATCACTGTCGCCTTGGCCATCCCTCCTTTAGGGTCATAAAATTGCTTTTCCCTCCCTTTTTACTAAATTAGATGTGGCAAGTCTCAATTGTGAAGTGTGCGAGCTTGTTAAACACAAACGTGTTCCTTTTTCAGTTAGTAATAATATGAGCACTTCTCCTTTCTATTTGGTTCATACTGATGTGTGGGGTCCCTCAACTGTCCCAAATGTTTTTAGTGCCCGTTGGTTTCTTACCTTTATAGATGATTGTACTCGTGTCACCTGGGTTTTCTTACTAAAACATAAAACTGAAGTCAGCCATGTCTTTCAACGTTTTTTCTCTATGGTAAAAAATTAGTTTGGTATTACCATTAAGAGGATTCGATCTGATAATGCAAAAGATTACTTTAATCATGACCTTATTTCTTTTTGTCAAAAAGAAGGTATCATTCATGAGTCATTTTGTGTTAAAACACCTTAGCAAAATGGAATTGCTGAGAGAAAAAATAGGCACCTTTTAAACCAAACTTGGGCTCTTCTCTTTCAACGTGAGGTCCCTAAAAGGTTTTATGGGGAAGTTGTTCTCACTGTCTGTTATCTAATTAATAGACTACCTTCTACTATTCTAGCTTCTAAAAAAGCCCTATGGAAGTTTTGTCTTCTTTTTATCCTAAATAATTGCAGTCAAACTAACAACCATCTTGATTAATCTCGATAGAGAATTTTTTTCGCAAATATCAAATCTCGACTGAAATATGACAAAAATCAAAATCGACCACAAAATATTACCAATGTTGATATTTTTCTATTTTTTAATAATTATTTAATATTTAAATGATTTTTTAAATTTTATGATAATTAAAATGCTTTATCCAAATAAAAAAATTGAAATAAACTAAATTTAAATTATCTTACTCGAACAAAGAAATGAGATCAATTCAAATTCAATATTTTTTAATATCTTAAAAATTGTAAAATTTTCTATTCTAAAAGAAGATTAAGTTCAAGAGTTGAATATTTACTTATTGAAGGAAAAATTTCAATCACAGTAATCATACTTCACTCACTTAGGTTACTTTCATAAATGATAAAAATCTTTTTAAAAAAATATTTAAAATCAAATTTAAGAATAAATAGTTAATTTGGCTACCTAAAGTGTTAGCTACTCTTAGCTTAGGCTACGAGAACTACAAAATTTTAAAAGAAAATCTTAAAACTAATCCACCACTGTAGTGTAAAATTCAAAAAATTGCATGACTTTAAGTTATATATATATATATATAAAAGAACAAAAGTAGCAATAATAATTAAATTGAGGAATTAAAGTGATAACACAAAATATTATTTAGTTTTCTTAGTTTTAAAAAATAATGGGACAACGTTTTGCATTTTTACGGACCAAAAAGTTGAGAACCACGATTTTGGTTACACTAACTAAACCATTTTCATGATTTAATGTTACAACATTATTTTAAAAACACTGGACATATTTTTACAGACAGGTACACATTTCAAAGTTATTTTTATGAATTCATCCCAACAAAACCTTTACTTAAATCACTTCATTCAAATCCCTTCACAGCAGATTATGCACGTTAGACACAATAGGTAGGTAGCCCTTGGTTTGGGGCATATGTTTGTGGATGAGTGTCGTTGTCTCATTGACCCTTCTTCAGATTATGTGGCTAATGAAAGTAAGTGTAAACGAATTCACCTTTGTGACAGAGGAGAAGGTGTGTTGTCCCAATTTCCCGATATGGATAACAAGTTTGGGTAACAATAGATCAAATGATTGTGTCCAAATAAGTTAATGAACAGAACTAAACATAGGAAGATGGAGTGAAGGGGGATAGGGTTATGATTTCGGAAAAGGCAAAGGAATCTGTGAGGAAAAGTAGGTTTTAGGTGTTTAATATGATGAAAAAGAAGGATGAGAAAGGTGTTTAGAGAAGTTAGTTTGGTTTGATTAGAGAAGAATAGTTGAAAATGAATTTATGTGGCAGCAAGAGAGAGGGCGGTATTCATCGGACTAGAGAAAAGGGAGAGGGGCTAGGTGAGTGAATGAGAAAAGGTGAGACCTAGGTAGGGAAAGTGGTGTGCATTTATTTATACAAGCATAGAAAGGTAGGGGCCTCAAGTGAGGAGATGGATTTGTTTCCTTGTTTGGGAATTGTGGAATCGTCCCATCACAAAAGGACACCACAAAACCCATCCCATCTCCTGCCATCACCAATTCACATGTCACTCTCACATTTCCTCTTCAAGCGCTGCACCCTTCCATTATAGGGCCCCTTCCCTTCACTATCTTTTCTCCCTTCCCCTTTCCTCTCTAATTTCACCCTCTTCTCATCCTTCAACACCTTTCCTTTGCCCTTTCCCACCCCTTACCATCTATCCAATCCAATCTTCCTCTTAATTGCTTCTACCCAATCAATGCCCTCAAACGTAGGAAAACACTTAAGTGTATATAGTCCTCCTTCGTCCATCCACTTTTCCTCTCATTCTTTACTTCAATTTACACTTTCACTTTTCTTCACTTTCTATCTCACACTTTATTAATCACAAAAAATTACTAAATATCCATTTGCTCTTTTCACCAATCTTCACATTTTAATCTACATATATGTTTTCAAGTACAACTTTCTATTTTTATTTCTTAACATAGAAAGCACTTCTCCTTGTTTATACTTTTAATTACTATAAGTAGGATTTTGATGTATCAAATACTCGAAAATATATATATATATATA
>Ga0209489_107136_pt1 | contig 17052 bp, 7 predicted proteins | sample SiratrowhiteBW_FD_187527 | JGI IMG/M metagenome (GOLD analysis project Ga0209489, IMG submission 187527) | Root nodule microbial communities of legume samples collected from California, USA - Siratro white BW (SPAdes) (version 2) | ecosystem: Host-associated > Plants > Roots > Nodule | place: USA... | reverse complement strand
ATATATATATATATATATATATATATATATATATATATATATATATATATATATATATGAGAAATTAGATCTATGTCACTTTGTCTATTCAAAAATTAGATCTTATTCACCAGGTGAGAAATAGCCAGGGAATGTTTGCAATAGAAAGCAAAATCACCAGGGTAGAGCCTCCTCTAGAGTCTGGACCATTTAGGCAAGCGACAAACCTATAAAGTTTACTCAAAACTCTGTTGTTGATGGGTGGAAACGTTTATTCATATCACAATTAAGCAACAACAAAAATAACGGAAAAATTTCTATAACCACCCACGGTTGGTTAGCGTAAATAAATAAAAATATTAGGTTGTTTTGAACATAATTTGGAAAGGCTAAATTAAATTCAAGTGATAACTCACATCAAGCTAGTATGAAATGGATTGGATTGTAATTTTTAACCTCTACATAAATAGTTAACATTAATTTTATTTAAATTTAAATTTGGGTATTTGTAAAAAAAAATCTTGATGTTAACTTTTGTGGAGTTGTGGCCTGAGAATTGGGTAGGCTTATTGAATAGGCAAGAGAAGTAGGGATGTGTTGGAGAAAAATCCATAGTTGATGGAATCATCTTAAATCCTGCAGTTTCATTCTTTGTTTTGTTTGTGACATTTGTTGGCTCCTCCTAATCTATGATGAATAGCTAGAAAATGACTTGATTTATCACTTTGCATCTCTCCAACTCCTTCAAACGTTGGGTACGGTGAGTGAGGACAATATGTCGCTACTTTCTCTATGCATATTCTTGTGCTCACGGAAACACTGCCTATCCCACTCAGACCTAGCCTTTCTTTAAATCGCTTCAGATAATCTTTTCTTTTTCCTGTTTCTCTCATTCAAAATTGACTCTTCCTTAAAAATCTTTCGCAAACTAAAATCTGTTTAACTGAATACCTAATTACATATTAAATATTCATTAAGCTTAATTTATTTAAAATATTGTGACAACATGAGGAAAGATACGTTTCTTAATATGACTTTAACAGATGTTCACACACAAAAGTACAAGACTTTACTATACTCAAGAATGGAGAATCAAATTTAATATTTAGAGACTTTTCAGATAATAAGGTTTACAACCTTACTTTCACACATGTTGTAGAGAAGATATATGTAGTGAAGAATCTCTATTCAATCTTTATAATTTTATGTTAAGTCAGAACTAGTCAATACTAATAACTAGGACAAGAATAAGAATAATAGATGAGACAATCTAATATTTAGAGTTTTATATTGATTTAAATTAATACCGAATTATATATAGTTTTCTTTTACATTTGGTAAAGAATATGGAAAGTTGATTACAAGAGTTATCATTATTATTTGTGGCTTTCATTGAGTATTCAAAGTTATTCTAAATTATCTCATTTTTTTCCCTTGTGATAAAGAATAAGTATTTTTTAACATTAAGATAATTATAACATTCTCAAGTAATTTATTATCATCATTCCTAGTTACAACAAAAGGTTGTTTAAATGGTTATAAGAAAAACACTTTGAGGAGAGGGTATGAGCTATGAACACTCCTTATCAAGATAATAGACTTGAAAAAGTGAAGCTTTTACAAATAAATATCTTTATAGTTTATTAGACTTCCTATTTAGATCTAACGCTTAAAAGATTTTGCAACAACAATTACACAAGATGTTGATTTTTCATGTGAGGATCATTGACTTAGTTTATGAAAATAACAACTTTTTTAATGAACATCCCTTCGCAGTATTAACAACACCAAATTAAACACACAAAGTAAAAAATGTTGGTATATTATGTTAGGTGTCAACCCTGTAATTGTAAATAAATTCAATCAACTATACCAAATTGTAAAAAATTAAAATCTAATATTGGTTCAGATTATAATTATCAAAATTCTACTTAAACATCAATATTTATCTAAGCACATCAAGATTGTGACAGTTATATTATTCTAAACACAGTGTTTAAATAATACAATATTTTAAACATAAAAATACTAATTTCTAATACATAAAAAAATACCTTACTGATTTATGAATTTCTTCAGTTGTGTCTAATGATTCATCATAGACAAAAAGGTGCAATAAAAATAAATATTTTTTTTATAAAAGTATGGATTTTTTTTAAAAGTATTTTAAGTAGTTTATTATGATAGCAACTACATAATAAATGTTCTGAATAATGAATTTAGCCATAATATTAAATCATGAGAGACATTATTAAGTAGAAGAGTGTTTGTGATTTTGGTATATTGGAGACCAACCCTTTACCTCTCTTTTATTCTACTAACCTCTTAGAAAAACGATTCACATTTTAACTAATTAATATGAAAAATTAAGAAAGTCATTAATACTATCTTAAATGACTCATTAAAACTATCTGAGAAAAATGTTAAAAAAATAACAGTTAATATAATTATATAAATATATATATATATATACATATATAGTTATATATAGCCCACAATTAAACTAAAAAAATATAATTTCTTAACATATTACCTATTCTAAATAAACAAAATGATATATATTATGATTCATATGTAATAGATAATATAGTAGTCACGTTCAAAACTTTCTTGTTGTCTATTTAATATATGGAATTTAACTAATTTAATTAGTGAAAAATTAATAATATGATTATAATGTTTCAATATAAAACTAAATATCTTAGGATAAATCTAAACTATGTAAAGATGAAGTGGATTTGATAACAGAACACTTTAAAACTACAAATTTTAAAAATTAAACATTACAATTTGTCAAGAGTTGGACACCTACAAACTAATACAAGTATCGTCCAAACTAATACAGGTATCGTCAACATATTAAGAAGAGGAATATCAACTACAACAACAAAAATATCAATAAAGATATATACCTATATCTCAAATTCAAATTTAATTAAAGAAATTTAAACTTCTAATAAAACTAAATAAATATTAATTTGATTCGCATAATCTCATATTAATTTTAATCTTAATTGTAATGTTATTATGATTTTATTTGTAATAGTAATTTAATTTGACTAATGATAATTTTAGTTTTACTAATATTAATTTTAATGATTTAGCTTAATTTAATTTAATTCTTAATTCTAATGTTATATTTTAATCTTAATTTAATTGTTTTCTAATTTTAGTAAAGAATTTAATTAAACTTATCCCTGCTTTAATTGAGTATACATAAGATTGTTCCTAAAATATATAAATAAATCAAATGTTAAAAACCTGTTCATGGAGATATACCTTCATGGTGACTCACGGTGAACTATAGCGGTGACAAAGACATGATGGCCTAACAAGAACTTGTGGAGTGAAGTGTAGTGGTGCTACGACGAAAATGGTGGTCTAGCTTTCAAAGGGAATCTTTAATGAGAAAGAAATTGGAAATTCATGCAAAACGAAACAACAAAAAGAGAGATGAAGCATAAAAACAAAAAGTGACACAAGTTCATGTTTTGAAGTTTTAAGGATATATTCCATCGTTTATTATAAACAACAGATATCAAATATTGGTTAGAGTAAACCCTATACAGTTTACATTGGTTAATCTTGTTTACGATAGTTGTTTTTAAACTGATATCTATTTGTCGAAATAAAATAGTTATTGTGCACTAGTAATTATATACTTGACCAGAAAAAAACATAATAAAAATAACTTTATGTACTCATTCAAAATTATTAAGTGAGACTAATCGTACCCTTTACTGTACAAGGAAAATTATCCATATTATAATATAGACATTTTATGATCAAACTATTGAATGTTTAATAGTCTTTGTATTTTATAAAACTATTAGATCACCCTTTAATAGATTTTGTATTTTATAAAATGATTTTATATTTTTATTCATATGTAATATATATATATATATATATATATATATATATATATATATATATATATAATTTATATTTCCACATGATATACATAATCTATATATTTGAAAACTACAGAAAACAAGCACACTTGTAGCATTTGTATCATGCATGTAATCAATCGCATTCATTCACGTGAAGTCCACGTGCATGGTTAGCAGAGTAGTGATTAAACCATCACAAAGGTACTATTCTTCTGGAAATAATTCTCTTCTACAAGCATGACACCTCAGCTCGTGTAAGGTCACATTTGAATTGAAAAATCAAGTTGGGACCCAAAGAAGAAAAACATCCATAGATGTGAACCTTCTTCCTTTGATTTTTAAAATTATATAAATAATAATATTTAATTATTATTTATTTTTACAAAATAATATATTTTTTGTCACCAAAAATTGTAGTTTTTTATTATTTGTAGATGAATTTAAATATAAGTTATTTTCCAAAATTTTTTTTATGGCATTATTATTATTAAATTAAAAATAATTTTAATTAATAGTTAAAAAAATTATATACATTTTTATATTAACATTGTAATGAATTAAATTTATGTTATATATTATACATAGTTGATAACTTAAATTTGGTTAACAAATATTTTATCCCCTATCATATTTTTTTTCGTTTTTCATCCTCTCATAAATTATAAAAATATATAATTTATTATAATTTATTAATTATTTTAAAATAAACATCTTTGGTATAAATTTAAAGCTTACCTGCTATATCTTGGCTCCGTGGCTGAGTAGTTCTTGCAAGTCATGTCATTATTGTCTTGCCAAGTTGCGACAAACAATGGTTAGATGCTTATATGGCTTACACAATTAAACTACTCCAATACGACAAGCATGTGTAAAAGAATGTTGTGGATTATAAGCTCCGTGATTGTCCAAGAATTTTCACAACAATTTGTGTTTATATACTTTCATGCTCTTGTCGGCTCTATGGTTTCCATTTTGGGTCATGTGTTTCAGCTTTCCTTGCTCTTTGTGATGTCCGCATCTTCTCTCTTTCCCTGTGTATTTTTTCTTCACAGGTATATATGGATAGTAAAACTAATTGATAACTGAAGTAAGAAAAAAAGAATAATTGATGTTTTATAATATATAAGGTTTTGCATACGAAATATGATTTACATGACAAAGTTTGGCGGAGGGTAATGGTATCCCACACTCTAATAGAAACATATTTTAATGTTAGAAATATTTATTTTAAACTCATTTCTAGTTTCCTTCTATGAACATAAGCTACTAGTATTTTGTTCTCGGATTTTATCTTATTCATTTATACAGATTGAACAATTAATTGTCATTATTCGTTAAAAAAAATTCGTGACAGTTATTTTTCACATAACATTTTAAAATTCTCATGAGAAACTTTGGGAGAAATTTTATAATGAAGTGTGATGTATAAAATATAAAATTATTGTAAATATAACTGTTTATCGAATTGTAACATCATCTATCTCCTTACAAAATCTTATTTTCTCATCACAAGAATATTATTAAGGAAGTATCATTTTGTGTCACTAATTTGACAGAAGATTCATGGTAAATGGCAATTGTTAATGAATATAATTGTAAATAGAGCCTCAATTTGTGAAATATGAATAATTAAAAATAATATAAATGCAATATAAGATAAAAAGAGAAGTAGAAAAGATTTATACTAGTTCACCTTATAAGTAAGGTTATGTCTAATTTCTTTAAACAAATTACTTAAGAACTTTCACTAAAACAAATTTTAACGCATTTTCAGAAATTAAGTACTCACCACTTCTTCATGTAACGAGTTTTAATGTCTCTCAAAGAAATAAGTATTCTAATCTCTCTAGGTGACGAGTTTTAACATTTTTTTATGAAACAAGTATTATAAACCCTTTCAGGTTACTCAGTCTTCTCACAATAAGAAACTCTCTCAAAAGAGAGAACAATCAAAGCTCACAAGGTATCTTTCACAATGGAATAATGTGCAATGGTTTGCTTTCAAAAGCTGATAAAATAATGAAACTCGAGAATTGAACATTATGACTCTATCATATTTACACAAAAGCTTGCTCATTCTAGTTTAATGCTTCATTGTTTTTATCCTTTATCTTCAGGTCTTTATATAACTTTTGAACGATGATTCTCCGTAGATGCGTTTAATGAATTCTTGTTTAATAGTGTACCAATGTATCATTTGATCTATTTAGTCTTGTATGATTGTCCATGTAGTATATCATCTAACATGTATTGTCTGATCAATTATGCTTCTTGTTTATGCTTTTCTTTCTTCATACACATGAGCTTATTATATCCTTTTACTTTCCTTATAGTGTTCGTTATCATAAAAAATCATATAATATTGTCTGAGGGATTATTTTGTCCAGCGACCTAATAATCTCCTCCTTTTCATGATGACAAAACTATAAGTGATTATAACATGAATATCACAATTTTATACCAAAGAGTTTTATGCATGTATCAGTGTGTGTATCAGAGTGTGTAAGCAGAATATTACATACTATAACATCAATCCAAATCAATTTTATTTAATAATATAAATTCAAACACTCATAACAAAATTCAAGAACTCAAATCAAGATAAGCAGTCCAGACTCAAATAAAAAATTGAAAACTATTATAAACTTAAAATCTCAAAACAAAACAAAAAAAAAACTCCTAAAAACTAGAAACATAGAAACTTTTCTTTCTTCTAACAAAAATGAGTGAGTATGTCATCACAGCTACAGTGGTCTAGGTTGTTATGTAGCCAAGTTTTTAAACAAAAGCTCACTCAAGGATTTGTTTAATTGCTAAGTGAAATTGAGAGAGCAAGATTATTAATTCATCTACCACACCTAGCTTCCAATTGCTGCAATGACATAAAATCATCAACTTTCTTCTTTTGAAAGTGTTCTTACATATCTAAGAGCATCTGGCCAATTTGGCACCATTCTACAAATAATGCTCTACTGATCATATCTTGAGTCTTTTTCATAATAACATCATCAATAGGGGATGCATTGCTATTATCATCCTTTTTCTAGGGAGGCGATTGTATCTTTTAGCAATAGTCGATTGTATAGCCTCTTGCCTAGCTCTTTACTTCGTAAAATTATAGTTGGCATTTTGGGCTTGTATCTCCCATCCAAAGAATGTAGAGACTTCATCAAAACTTGCTTGGTTGGCAGGGAAGGAAGCAAATGAGGGAATTTTAATTGGAGAATCAGTGCTTTCAAGAATGTATATTTTGTAAGGTTTCTATGATAGAGGGAATGTTTGAAGGATTTCTCAAACTCAAGGTTTAGTGTTGGGTCTCTAGGTTTAATCATATTTAAATAGGTGTGAGGTTTAAATATAGTTATCTAGAATGAGGGAACTTGTAACTCTAAAAAAGACATGTTTTTTAAGAAAATCAAAGACTTTATCAATTTCAATAACACACAGATATTCATAAGAATTTTTCATACGATCAAATATTCAATAATAAGAGTTCTCTCAATTTCATAAGTATCTCTTCTACCAAGGGTTTTGTGAATATATCTACAAGTTAATCCTCTATAGGAATAAACTACAGATCAATCATTTCCTTTTGTACGTAATATCTTATGATATGATATTTTATCTCTATATTGAGTGAAATATAGGATTCTTGGACAGACTAATCACAAAACTATTATCACACATTACTGGAATGTTAGTTTAGTGGACGTAGTAATCCTCAAGTTGATTATTGATCCATAGCAGTTGAGAGCAACATTGTTCAACTAATAAATATTCATCCTCTGGTACGAACAAGGAAATTGTTTCTTGTTTCTCACTCGTCTAAGAGATCAAGTTACCTCTTACAAAGTGACAACCTCCACTCGTACTCTTCCATTCCACTTTGTCCCTAGTGTAATCTACATCACTATAACCCTGCAACCTCAACTTTTCTCCAGTCTTATAGTGTAGTACAATATTAATAGTACCCTTAAGATATCCAAATATTCTTTTGACAACAGTTAGATGTACTTCTCGTGGGTCAGTTTAAACTTTAGTACACAGACACACTGAACAAGATATCTGGTGCAGTTAAGTATAGCATTGGGGTGCACATGGTCTTGGCTTTGTCTAATCCAAATTTATTTAAAAGTTCTTTTACATATTTGTCTAATCAAAATTTATTTAAAAGTTCTTTGACATATTTCGTGTGATGCACAAAAATTTGATCATTCATTTTTATTTTAAAACCTAAAAGGAATTTTAGTTAACCCATTATTCAAATTCTGTTTGCATAAGATTTTAAAAATCTTTACATAAAGTATTGTTTGTAGTCCCAAATATGATATCATCAACATGAACTTAAACTAAGATAAAATAATTTAAATGATCCATACGAAACAAAGTGGTACTTATAATTCCTCTTTTGAAATTATTTTCTAATAAAAAGATGCTCGAATGTTCATACTAAGCTCTAGGAGCTTGCTTTAAACCATACAAAGCTTTGTTAAGTTTGAAAACATGATTAGGAAAATTAGAGTTTGTAAAACTAGTGGGTTGTTTAACATACACTTCTTCTTTAATAAGTTTGTTCAAGAAAGCACTTTTAACATTCGTCTGATATAGTTTTATTCTACTAAATGCAACAAAGGATAGTAAGAGTCGAATGACATCTAATCTAGTTACTAGAGAATAAGTTTTAATGCAATCAATAACTTCCTGCTATAAGTAACCTTTAGCAACAATACTGACCTTGTTTCTTACAACCTTACCTTGTTCATCCAATTTATTTTTGAACACCCACTTGGCTCCTATAATCGCCTTTCCAAATGGTGGTTCTACAAGTGTCCAAACTTCATTTTTCTGGAATTGATTTATCTCCTTCTTCATAGCCTCAATCCAACTTTCATCTTCCAAATCTTCGTTCACACTTTTGGGTTTGATTTGTAAGAGCATAGTCATTTGATCTCTTATTTTTAATCTTGTTGAAACACCTCTGTTGGAATGTCCAATGATTTCATCTACTAGGTAGTTCTTCTTTAGAGTATAATATCTTCCTATTGGTTCTCTATTTTCAACAACATGTTCGTCTAATACTCTGTAGCATCATCTGGTGCCTCAATTAGTCATTCCTTGATTAAAACAATATGTCTTAGGTAGAGTATCCTTTAATTTCTACATATTGAATATGGGTGTACCCTCTTGCTCTAATAATTTCTTATTATGCTTGTAATAATTAAATCTCACATGAATTGCTTCTTCAACTACTTGTAATAATTAAATCTCACATGAATTGCTTCTTCAACTACTAAAGTTGTAGACTTATAGCCTCTATAAGCTTTAGATGTTTCAAAATGTCCAAGTAAAATTCCTTTATCACTTTTGGAGTCAAACTTTCCAAGATTTTCTTTGGTATTCAAAATAAAACATTGAACACCAAATGGATGGAAGAAGGATATGTTGGGCCTTTTGTTCTTATATAATCAAATAGAGTCCTTTTAGCCAATGGTCTTATGTAAATTCTATTTTGTAAATAACATGTGTTTATTGCTTCTGCCCAAAATCGTTTAAGAGTGAAGTTTGCATTTAGCATAGTTCGAGCCATTTATTATAAAGATCTATTTTTCCTCTCAACAAAAGCATTTTGTTGTGGTATTCTTGGAGTGGAAAAGTTATGGTCTATGCCATGATTTTCACAAAATGCTAAAAAAATTTCATTTTCAAATTCACCATTGTTAATCACGTAATGGCTACAATAGACATTTTGAACTTGTTTGAAAATTTTGCATAAGAATTTTAAAGACTCGTCCTTGTGTTTCAAGAAATTTATCCATGTCCATATAGTAAAATCATCAACAATGACTAGACCATATCTTTTGCCTCCAATAGATTTAGTTTCGATAGGTCCAAAAAGATCTAGATGTATCAATTCAAGGGGTCTTTGAGTGGAAATGTCATGTTTTCTCTTAATTGAGCTCTTGACTTGCTTCCTCTTGACACATGCCTTCCAAAACTGATTGTCATTGAATGACATGACTGCAAACCTCTCACGAGGTTGTTTCTAGAATTTTAAGATTAATCTCAAACTCGCATGGCACAGTTCCTGTGTCACAGCCAGTGATCTTTCTTTTCAAACATGAGACAAGAGACTCTTTGATTTGATAGTTCATCCATATCAATTTTATAAAGGTTTTCTTGTCTATTGGAAGCAAACATTTTGGTTCCATCATGTTGATAGACCGTGTATTTGTCTTTATAAAACATAACATTATTTCCACTTCCACAAAATTGACTTATGCTTAGTAGGTTGTGTTTAAGACCATCAACAAGTAATATATTATTAATATACATCGAAGGTCTTAGACTTACCTGACCACCACCAATCACCTACCCGTATTGGTTTCCTCTGAATACGACTTTTCCTCCCTTCTAGAGTTACAAGTTTTGGAATATACACTAGTAGAAAAATACTCTTTAACATCATTGTATAAAGACGGTTAAAACCGAAAACGACGTTGTCAAAAACGCGGTGGCATTTTTGTAAATAAATGAACATTCATAACGTCGGTTGGAGTAAAATTGATGTTGCGATATCTACACCACATCGGTTAACAAAAAAATCTGTCTTAGAAAAGACAGTAAAAATAAAAATTCAAAATTTTAAAAATTTAATTTGGCAGTTAAGTCACCACGTCGGTTATAAGCTCCTAACCGACGTGGTGTATACCAACATGACATCGATTTTGGGAGTCCAACCGACATCATGCTCCCTCTGATAATTTGGTAAAAAAATTGGGTAAATTAGAATTCAGCACAATGTCGGTTAGGAGCTCAGAATCGACGTTGTGCTCCATCTGAATTTGAATTTGGGGGTTTTAGTAGGGTGCATCACGTCGGTTAGGAGCTTATAACTAACGTGATTATGTCTGTTTTAACCCACATCACGCGTTCTCACTTTCACTTTTCTTTTCCCTCTGTTGCGTGCACATTCTGTATTCATTGTTCTGACGTCTTCTTGTTGCGTTTTAAGCTCTTTAGGTTCTCCATTCAACTCCATTTCACTCTTAGTCCCTCATTTACGTTGAGAGTTTCGTTTGAACAGTGTCATTTTCGTTTGAAGCTCCATTCGGGGTATCCTTTGTTTCAAGTTTTTAATTGTTCGTTTCTCCTCCATGTTCATTTGCTTTCACTGATTGTGGTATTTTATTGACTTTTTGTTTGCGTTTTGTGGTTTTGGTAGTGTTCGTTTGGCCCCATTTGTGTCCGTTAGTCTTCTCGGTGTTTGGCGTCACCACTGCTCTACGCTCTACAAGAGGTATGATTTTATACCTAGTAGAGAACATGATTCAGGGTTCGAGATGCTCCATCTTGGGTTTCTTCTACGTTCGTTTGGTGTGTGCAAGCTTCTTGGTGGTATCGATTGAATGCTTGATTCGACACCCCTTGTCTCTTCTCTTTGCAAGAGGTTAGCAATTTTGTAAAATTCATTAAAAATAGTTAGAAATTTATTTTTGACCCAATTTTTTATCAGCATCTTGATTTAGTATATATTTGATGATAGAGTTCTTACATCGTATATGTTTATCATAGATTTAGGGTTTCAAAAATTTAGGGCGAAAAAACTTCAAACAGTCATAACTTTTTATAGAGAGCTCGAATTGAGACGCTCCAAAAATAAAAGTTGGTCGAAATAGGATAACGAAGCCGCTAGCCAACAGCCAAAGGCGGTTGGGCCTCCGAAAATTCCAAAATTCCATCGTTTAGGGTTTCTTTTTTCTTTTCTTATTTTCTATTCATTTTTTTATATCTGAGCCTTTGATTTCACATATCTATACTTGCTGAAAAATTCTAAAATTTTTCTGGTGTTTTTTGTATTGATTAGAGATTTATAAACCCATAATTTTTTTGTTTTTTTAAAAATGACTTATTCATGTCGGTTGCAACTTAAAATCGACATGAAAAATTATCACCACGTCAGTTTTAGCCAAACAACCGATGTGGTGTTGTCTCTAGAGCACTCCTCTAGACCATTTTAGAATGAATTCATGACGTCGGTGCCTGGTTTAAACCGACGTGGAGGCTAAAAATATGACATCAGTTTGGTATTCGACGTGGTGTTTAAAAACATTCAATATCACCTTGGTCGACGTTGATTTTGAAACTGACGTTAAGAGACTCGCAGAACCGACTTTGAAGATCATTTTTCTACTAATGATATACCTTTATCCTGTCATGTGTCATAAGTAGACAGTATCCAAATAGCATGACATGATAAGGGGATTATTTTATTCTTAGATACTCACATTTTCTTGGATTTATCTTTTATTAACTTTTTTGTGATTCTCCTTGAAAGACTCCACCAAACGATGCAAATAACTTGCATGTTATGCTCTAAATCTCTAAATCTATCATGTCCTACCCCAATTTTATAATATAATTTTTTAGAACTTCTAACTTGGAATCTAAAGATTTACCACAAATGTTAGATTGAGACGAATTTTTCTTAAAGCTAAATTTTTTTGTTTGGAACAAGCAGCTGGTTGAACTGCTTCAATTCAGTGCATTTGATCTATTTGATTCGGTGGAGCTTATAATTGAATTAATTCAGAGTGAGTAAATTTGATTGAAAACATTTTTCAAACAGATGGTGGGCAAGGTGCTTTGCTTAAATTATAAAGACTATTTTCGGTGCAGTTTATTCATTGAACAAACAGTAAAATCAAAAGCAGCAGAGGATATTAATTACAAGTGAAACCTCAGAACTCAACCTGAATCTATTGTTCATATATTTGATCAAGTAGTTGTAATTGGAGAGTTATGGTTTCTATATTCGGTGCAGAATTTAAAAAAAAAAAAAGAAGACGGGAGAATAAAAGTTGAATTGCCAGTGACGCTTTCAATTGTTGTGATTTTTGAATTGACTTGCGGTGCGACTGAAATATGTCTGGTGACATACGCGAATAAAGGAGTCTAAAAGGTGCTGGAACTTTTTTTTAGTTCATTAGAGAGAATTTTCATGTGGGACCCACAGCTTTGAAGTTTCTTCAATTTGGATTCAAGTGGAAAGAAGTGTGGAAGTGAAACAAGGCGGCGGTTTTAAGAAGCCATCATCCATTGTTGAATCAAGTAAAGGAAATCACTGCACACCAAAGCAATTTTCTTAGAACCATTTTGAATAACTATGCATATGTGCAATTCAAAAATTACCTTTACCCTTTTCACATAATTAGGTTATGCTTAAGAGATTGTACTGTAGACTTTTTTGAATAACTATGCATATGTGCAATTCAAAAATTACCTTTACCCTTTTCACATAATTAGGTTATGCTTAAGAGATTGTACTGTAGACTTTTAGCTAGCAAAATATCTTTCATCTTTATTAAAATTGAATCAGTTGTACAATTTCTTTTTGCAGCAAGAATATGGTTCGGGTTGTTGTCACTATAAATAATAAATCCATTTTTCCTTTCTTTTAAATTTGGTGAACTTTATTCTATCTGAAGTGATATGCTTTGAATATCCATTGTCGAGGTATTACAATGAGTTAATTTTAATGATTGAGTTTCAGCTTACCTTTTGTCACATTTCTTCTTATAATTGTATTTGTTAGAAGTCATTTGTTTCTAAGAGGATTTTTTTTTTTTTTTATATATATCTCTTCCAATGTCATCTACATATCTTTTAACATTTTTATAAGAATGATTGTCATACAACAAAAATATCCATATGTTTTACCTTTATTTCAGCTTATGCTTTTTTTCGAGAAAAAAAAAATTAGAGCTTGCTCAACCTATACATTGTTAGTCACAATAAAATTCCAATCCTTACAACTAATAGATTCTATAAATAATTTCATTATACTTTTTCAATAAGAAAAGTTTTATCCACAAAATAAGGGTATCCTTTTTCAGCCTCCTAAAAAAAAATTAAAAAAGTCATTTGATGAAAAAATAAAATTCAGGATCTTTCTTTTCAACATCTCTCAAAATCTAGTTTTGAAATTATTATGAAATAATAGATGGCTTGTTTAAATCAAAAGGAGGGTGAATTGATTTTCAAATCCTTTTTCATAAACATCTACTCTTCTTAGAAGGTCTTTTTAAAGCTCTTTTAAGACTAAAAACCTGACAATTATATTGAATCAAACATTAATGAGTTGTAGCATAATTAAAAGAAGATAATTAAAAAAAAATTACACAAATAAGTATGAGAAAATGCTTAAAAAACTCATATTATAATACTTTTGATCGTAAATGTGTTATTTGAAAATATTGAATTTATTTATAGAGTTTTGAAAATACTGATTTAAAAATGGTTACTAACACTTTATTATTCTTCTTCTGAAGATTAGTTATAACATTTTTAGTTTAATTGATTAAGACACATTCTAATAGATTATACTATTGAGACCAAGTTTCACAACTTTTTGTTTAATCAATTAAATAGCATATAATTGATTATCTTATTTTAAACTTCATTAGGAACAATTTATTTGATCAATACAAAATATAATCAATTAATATGTTTTTAAAACCTTTTAAAAATATTTTTCTCTTTCAAAATCATTTTAACTCATTTTAGAATGGTTGTATTTTGACCTTGTGAATACCTTTGCGTGAAATACTCAAACAACAATTACAATGAAAGCAAAACATTTTAAATCATCTATAACATTTTCATCTTCAATCTTCATCACCAGAACATCAGAACATCTTCACTTGAAGCTTAAGGCTCTTTTCAATACCAGTAGTCAGTTCTATTTTTAATATTTGTGATCTACCTCCTTTTTCAGTGGTTGTTGATTATGAAGATGATTTAGATATGATGACAAATCCTTTTCAAAATGAAGGGTCTAATAGATGACCATATGAGAGAACATATTTGGTCTTTGAGAAGGTCCATGGTTAGGAAAATTGAATAAAAAGACGCCTTAAAGACAAATTGTATATATTTACTTTTATCTTTAAATTTTGTAGAAATATAGTAGACTTCTTGTACCTACCCGACTTTGAATTCAGGGTTACCCAAATTTGCTCTGGGTTGGCTTAGCCACCCAGTCACCGTTGTCCACCCTTACATTGTACAATATCAATTCTTGATTCTAGAGGGCTTTATGTCATGATGGGTAGTTATTCTCTTTTAAGGGTCTTTAATGACAAATGTCTATAAGGGTAATGGCAAGACACATGAAGTATCACCAATCCTTCTACACTTTCACTCATACTTCTTCTAAAAAAAACACTTTATACACTCTTAATGACTTGAGGGTCGGAGAGTCTTCTGCAGGTGGTCTCCCATTCGATTCTGGATCACGGACCCGATCACCAACTCTTCCAGTGAGAACCTCTCCGTCTGGGTCAGGTAAGAACACTTCTTTTAAGCTTTAATTATGTTAAGGCCTCAATAGTTTGTACTTCATATAGGATAGCCTGCCAGCAGGCCATTTATAAACAAAGTTAAAGTTTTGATAATAAAAAACACTATAATTGATTCATAAGTTTAAATATATTTATGATCTTACTAACAAATGTTTCATACAGATATTAATTCTAAAGTTTTAGTAGACAAGTTAGCATCTATAAGCTATATTGTGATAAATAATTTATCATAGTTTATCGATTTTTTTATTATTATTTGTCTTATTTTATTTATTTATTATTAATTATATAATTAGTAAATGAATATATTTTTTAGATTAACTAATTTATCAATTAAAAAAAATATTTTAATACAAACAATTATTGAATGGATTTGGAAACAAAATTAAAGATAGATGCTTATTATATCTATAAATACTGTGCAAATTATTCATCTTTAGAAGAATATCTAAAAAAAGAGTTTTAAAGATTAGATCAAGACTTTTTATAAGAAAAATCTACCTTCAAGAAGATGATACAACATCAAGTTCTTCCTTATCAAAATTACAACGAACAAATCCAAGGAAACTATGTAAGATGCTTGAAGACGAATATCAAGATACTCAGAAAGAAGAACAAGTAATATGCAATTCACATACAAACAGAAATCAGTATTAGCTTTTGAGCATCTATTCGTTCAAGTTGTCAAATGAAATTTTGTAAATTCTACACTTTTGAGCATTTGTTCGAGAATCACATCCTCAAATAAAAAAAAAATTACTTTGACACCAGTATAGCAAAATTACACTATCTCAGTCCTGAATTTTATAATAAAATATTATTTTTTTTGTCAAAGAGAGATAAATCACTGTTTTCAAGGTTAAAGTATCGTCCTAATAATAAAAAAGTAAGAATGTGCCAAACGTATTTTTCCAACCTCGAATTCCAAGGAAACTAAAAAGAAAAAAAAAATCTACTAAGTTTTTAAATCATGAAAGAGTCAATGAGAACTACACTTCTGAATTAAAATTCATTTTGACCAAAGTTAAAAAAAAAAAAAAGGTGCAAAACATTAAAAGTCTTAAAAATAACCTGTTAGTTACCAACCCTTTGTTAATTTCAACATAAGTTAGCTTTATTTGCCTGGCGTGACCGGCGATTCAATCTCTTCACACCCTTAATTAACAATAATTACAATAAAGTAATCAATAAAAAAATATTTTGAAAGAAAAAAAAAATAATTAGTCAAATATAGGACGCACATACAGATGAGAAACGCGGTTCAAACCCGAGAAGTCAACCATCACAAACCCAAATAAAATATTAAAAAACGAAGAAACAGAGGAAGGAACGCCACTGCCCCAGAAAGTGGGTGAGAAAATGAACTATAAATAGACCAACGCCACTCTGTTTTTCCCAAAACCAACATCAATCTCTCTGGTTCTCTCTGTCTCTCTCTGCTATTTTCATGTCTTTCATCTTTTTATAACACACCCTTCTCTTGTTCCTTCACTCAGCTCCGAGAATTTGAGAGAAGAGAGAAAGGAAAAGAGGGTGTGTGGCTTTTGAGTTTGATTGAGAGCAGTTAGGCGCATGGGGAAGCTTGTGGAGATCATTGACCAAGGGGTCAGGATCGTTGCAAGGTTTCACTCTAACTGTCCCCAAACAGGCCGCAAGTACTACCACCCTCCGGCCCTCCCCGACAACCACTCCCATGGCGGCGCTCTCAACGCCGCCGGCGCCGGAGTCAGAGAGGCTGCAGCTGCTACAAATGTTGACCTGATTCTTTGTTCTGTTTGACAGAACCATAGTTTTTTTTTTTTTTTTTTTTTTTCCTT
>Ga0209489_107135_pt1 | contig 17053 bp, 16 predicted proteins | sample SiratrowhiteBW_FD_187527 | JGI IMG/M metagenome (GOLD analysis project Ga0209489, IMG submission 187527) | Root nodule microbial communities of legume samples collected from California, USA - Siratro white BW (SPAdes) (version 2) | ecosystem: Host-associated > Plants > Roots > Nodule | place... | reverse complement strand
TATATATATATATATATATATATATTAGTGTTAAATGGTTTCAAAAATGAATAGTGGCGTCAAAATATCACCACTCATGAAGAATTACATATAAAATTCTCAAGCAGAAGAAGATAGTGAAGCACCTACAGTACAACAAATATTAATCATTGTTCAAGAACTTTAATGAAGTACTGTTGAAGCAAGACAACAAGCTAAGGAGGCACATGCACAGCAAGAGTGACTCAGGGAAGAGGCCGAAGAATCACGACATTTAATAGAGATAGCACTCAAAGCCATGAGGGACACCTAAAGGCGAATGAGGAGCTGCAACGAGTTGTGTGCGATCAAACGGCGAGTCAAACTCTAGATGGGACTCTCCAATCACCACACTCGTTGATCAACAACCTTTCTCCCAAGCAATAATCAGAGAACAAGTGATGGGCTAGCTCTTGTGCCTTGCGTGCTCCTTCAATAACAGTTGTGATTTGCAACCATTCCTTGGAGCTTTTGTGAAGATAAAGATGCGTGGAAGATATGAAGTGGAAGCAATGATTTAAGGAGTTGAATGAACTAGGTGGAAAAAAAAATTGATAGAGGTTAGGCCAACTATAGGCTAGACTCAAGAGAAGCTAACAAAGATAAGCTCGATCCAATGAAGTTAGAAATTTTTGTAGCATGTCATTACTAATCATAAGTTGTATTTTACATAGCCAAGCACCTCTATTTATAAAGTTCATACCCTAATCCTAGCTTGTGGAACACTCTTCATACTCTAACCCTAACTTGTGGTAAAAGCTACTCAAAACCTAGCTTGCTCTGCAAATTTTGGTGCTCTTCATTAAGGTGCAGCCATGTGGACTTTCCTCCTTGATTTGCACGCTCCAATCCTCTCTAATGTTGTGTTGACATGTGGCTTTAGTTGGTTAGGCACGCCAACCCTAATCCTAACTCTAGGCATGTCTAACTCAACTTTTAACCCTAGTTTGACTTTTATTCCAACCTAGAATTTATACATTTTTACAAAACAATATTTTGTACATTTTTACAGTGAAGAGGTAGACCAGTTTGCCAAAATTTTTGGTTGAATATGTGTCAAGAGCTACTATAGTAGGACCTTGCTTAGAGCTTCTTCCATTATCAAGTACCACTACACTACATGGTTCCAAGGATAACCCCTTTTTTTGGGTCAGGAGATCTGAAAGGTCATCTTAAAGCCTTCCTGACATAGATGCTCATTTTTGGAGGGATCAGATGCAATTTGGTGCAAAATGCTTGTTGGTACCTTCATTGGGACAATCCTTCAATAGTTTGGAGGAATTCCTGATGAAGCCATCAACTCATTCCAGACTTTTTTCCCAAATGTTCATGGAACAGTTCGTAGTTAACCAAGTGAAGCCTCCCCGAATAGTAGATCTTTTTGACGTCAAATAGCAGGAAGGTGAATCCATGAAGGGATATATGAACCAATTTTGCGACATGACTATAAGGATTTGTCCCCCGAATAAGGAAATGTTCGTAGATGATTTCGTCAAGGGTCTTCAGGGCAATCCCTTTTGTGAGTCCCTTTTACGAAATAAAGCCCATTCAATGGTTAAGATCAAGAATACAGTGACCATTCACATCAAAGCTAAAGAATTTGTGTTGGGTAAAAGAGCAGAAAAATGTCTTCATCAAGCAAAAATTAAAGATTATACCATCCTGTGAGTAGGTTAAGAAGGGAAGAGGATCGTGCAGAAGCCATGAGAGGAGAACGGAGATATATCCCATATGCTATACTAAAACGGTGAAATCTTGCCTATACAACTCGAGAAGATTGAGCTTCAAGGAGAGGAGTTGAGCAATGCCCAATTCTCTCGGTAATGCAAAGCAATACTTCAAGACTAAAGGATAAGAAAAAGACGCAAGTTCCCTTGCAACATAGGGAGAATACTCAGTTACTGTCACAACCGGGGCCACGACGGGAACGACAAACAAAATAAAATATTTTAATTTTCAAAACAAAGGAGTCGCCACCATAGTTTATTAGGAAAAACTATGGAAAACCAAAAACAAGATAAGGAAAGTTTGCGAAAATGAATTTCGAGTCCGGGAGTCGGTTACATGTGGAAAAGTGTTAGCACCCCACAACGCCTGTCCTAAGACGGTACCTTTAATTAAATAAGTAATTTGAGTGTGATTTTTTAAAACATTTATTTTTCCAAGAAAGAGATTAAGATAAAACAAACAAAATATTTTTTTTTGGTTTTAGGGAGCCCGACAAGGTTTGACTTTGCTCCTACGTACCTCCATCAGGGATGGAGAATCATGGTCACATAGTTCTTTGTTGATAAGATTGTTGGTTGTCTTGATATAAAATTGTGTAATCGATACGTAATTAAATGGAAATTAACACAGATCTGGAGTCTCAAGAAACTGATTTATTTAAGGAATTCAAATTGATACATCTTCAACGGAAAAACAAAAGGAAACTACTATCAATCCCTAACACGGGTAATCAAAATCTTCATTTGCTCTACTAGCCACTTGCAATGATCGAGAAAAATTTGAACTTCTGGTGGAGGATCACGGAACGTCACTGCGTCAGCCTCTCGTAACATTCTGGGTACGTCCTCGATAGCCCCATTAACTAGAGCAGCCAATTGGGAAAAATTCCTTTGTCAATGTACCACATTCTTTTCCTGCTCAACCATGTAATCTCTTGCACGAGTCATTGCAGCTTGGTGCCTTTCTTCCAATTCAAATAGTAGAATACGTTCCTTATTCACCCTTTCTTCACAGATAACCATTGTCTCCTCCACTTGATGTTCCATGACGTTGACCTGTATTTGAAGATCTTACAATCTTTTCACGATTTCTTGCTTATCTTTTTTAATGTCCTCGTACAAATTTTTCCACTAACGTTCAGCTAATAAGGCCGTGTTCCGCTCTTGTACTCTCATTGTTAGCTCTTTGTTTGCTGCAGACAGATCTTGTTTGATCCTATATGCATAATCTCTTTTGGCTCTTTGTTTCTTGACCAAACCTTCATATGCTTCTGTCTTCTCCTCATATTCTCTGTTGAGATATGCAAAGCTATGTTGTAAGCCGAGTAGGTCATCAGTCATCTTGACATTCTTCTCTTTCAATCTTGCAACTTCCTCCTTCAGCTTCTTTACTTCCCCTAACTGTATATCATGGTTTTGTTCTTCATTTCTCAACTGAGTGGGGATTCTTTGGAAAGGTAGCTTAACTTGATTAACTCTCTCCGTAACCCATTGATGATAAGGAATTTCTCTATCTATCCCCAATGCTCTCGAATCCTTCTCCATGAGGATCACCTTTTTCCATGAGCTCCTAATATGTAAGAGAGTACCAGTAACATCTCCTTCCCCATGGTAAGTTAGCAAGGTAGTAAGCGAAGCGGCTGTCGACGAACCTCTTATAAGGTATCCAAACTGTCTTTGAGCCAGAATCAGATTGTAGTTAATACAACACAACCTTTAGTGCCTATGAGTGACACATTTGGGTAGTTCTCACAATAATATATGATGCTCGACTTCTGCTGCCAAGATGGATGCCACTTTATCTTTTCTTTAGTCAGTCTTGAGATAAACTCACCTCAATTTGTCGTTCTCTTCACTTCAAGCTTACGTTGCATTACCTCTTCAACAGGGCATTGAGCACTGATCCCTTTTCTCCCTATGTGAGATAGGAGCGAGACATAAAACACAGGTAGACAACACATCAACTTTCTTTTTCCCAGGTCATAGCACAAATGAAAAGCTATAGACATAAGCCAAGATTGCTGGGACTGGATTTTCCGATCGAGTCTTACTTGCAATAAATACATCGATTGCGGCATAGTCGTCCAAATCTTCGACATTGGGGAACAACATAACACCATATAGTGTAAGAGCTAGAACATCCATGAAAGTCTCCCAATTTTCTTGGTCAGCTAACTGATACAAATAGCTTTCCAAAAACTTTGGGGTAAATCCTCGTACACCTTTCTTGTTTACTAAGGCACTTTCCAGTTCTCTTGGGTGAATTTTCATTATCCCAGATAGAGTCGAAACAGAAGCATGATGTTCAGCATATTTGAATGGAGACTTCCCCTCCAAGGGTAAGTCTAAAATTTGCTCAAACTCTTCAAGTGTTGGCACCAATTGAAAGTCTTCGAATGTGAAAGCTCTGACAGATGAGTCATAATACTGTGTAAAGGTCGTGATCAGGGAAGTCTACACCTCTATGTTAAGCAAACCTAACAAATTTCCATATTTTTTTCCTGGAAGAGTTTCTTTGAACTGCCCTGAGCCTTCGTCCCAATGCCCTGATTCCAAACAGATTATTCTCTCTGGCTTTTATCAGCAGTTTTACCTTCAAATCCTCTTCAGATTTCATTTCAACTCCATAACTTACATTAATTTCCATTCTTTTTGACAAAAAACACAACTTTATAGTTTTTGACCTTAAAAGAAAACAATTGAGACTATGTGAGAAAAAGAAATACATGCATGCAATGCAATGAAGAAAAGCCTAAGCTAAACTTCATATGTCATGATAAAAATAATGGATTCTTTGTATGAGAGAAGAAATTAATGTAATGGATAAAAATATTTTTATTATTCTTTCTTTTAAAAAAAATGAGGTGGGGGTAGAGGCACGCAACATATCTCCCTTTGTGCCCTAAACAAGGTTCAATATGCTTGGGGGTCTAAGGCATTAGATGCACACTCACAAAGGTAAGCTCCTAACTCCTAAAGGTATAAGGTCACTAGAGCTATGGCTCCCCTCGCTGCATTACCCACAACAGTTGGTAGCCAACTTGTGTAAGCATACAAGTGAAGAAAACAGACTCTAACTGGGGTTCTCGCAATAGCCAGAATGGGAAGTACATCCTCATTGACATTGCTACACAATCTCTTCTAATTCTAAGATTCCTCAGACCCGGGTGTAGGGCCCCACCCATGATATGAACAAGTATGTGTGTGTGAAGGGAGAATTTATGCACCCAACCCTCACCTGCAAAATAGCCAGAAAAGTCCCAAGCAGGTATACAACATATATAACATATATAACATGTCATCTACCCTAGGGTTCAATTATTCCAACATCAATAAATAAACAATCATATATACAAAAAGAAAGGGAAAGATAAACATTAAAAAAAACCACACTAATTTTACTTTTTTAATCAAATTGGCCTGACTCCCAAACATTCTCCAACAGAGTCGCCATCTGTCGCAACCGGGGCCACCACGGGAATGGCGAACAAAATAAAATATTTTAATTTTCAAAACAAATGAGTCACCACCATAGTTTATTAGGAAAAACTATGAAAAACCAAAAACAAGATAAGGCAAGTTTGAGAAAACGAATTTCGAGTCCGGGAGTTGGTTACGTGTGGGGAAGGTGTTAGTACCCCACAACGCCTGTCCTAAGATGGTACCTTTAATTAAATAATTAATTTGAGTGTGATTTTTTAAAACATTTATTTTTCCAAGAAAGAGATTAAGATAAAACAAACAAAATATTTTTTTTTTTGGTTTTAGGGAGCCCGACAAGGTTTGACCTTGCTCCTACGTATCTCCATCAAGGATGGAGAATCAACGTTACGTAGTTCTTTGTTGATAAGATTGTTGGTTGTCTTGATATTTTTTTTTTTAAATTTTCGAAGGCTTGTGTTTGAAAATAAGGTAAGTGAATGACACCAGTGCAGGTTTAAAGCCTGGGCTTTGGATAACAGTGCCAGGTTTAAAGCTTGGGCTTTGAGCAACAGTGCCAGGTTTAAAGCCTGGGCTTTGAGCAATGGTGCCAGGTTTAAAGCCCGAACTTTGAGAAATGGTGCTAGGTTTAAAGCCTGGGCTTTAAATAAGGTACCAGGTTTAAAGCCTGGGCTTTGAGTAACGATGTCAGGTTTAAAGCCTGGGCTTTGAGCAATAGTGCCAGGTTTAAAGCCTGGGCTTTGAGCAATAGTGCTAGGTTTAAAGCCTGGGCTTTGAGTAATGGTGCCAGGTTTAAAGCTTGGGCTTTGAGAAATGGTGTCAGGTTTAAAGCCTGAGCTTTGAATAAGGTGTCAGGTTTAAAGCCTGGGCTTTAACTAAGGTACCAGGTGCAAATACTAATTGGGGTGGTGCAGGAAGTAGCTCCACTAGTCAGAAACCACATATGATCAAGGGCTTTATAGGGATTGAGAAGAGTGCGGGTGTAGATCTGGATTAATGGGGGTGCAGGAAGTAGATCCGCTAATCAGAAATCCAACCAGAGTTGAAGGCATTTTGGGGATTACGAAGAATTGGACTGTAGATCTTAATTAATGGGGGGTGCAGGAAGTAGATCCGCTAATTAGAAATCCAACCAGGGTTGAGGGCATTTTGGGGATCAAGAAGAATTGGAGTGTAGATCTTAATTAATGGGGGTGCAGGAAGTAGATCCGCTAATCAGAAATCCAACCAGGATTGAGGGCATTTTAGTAATTGAGGAGAGTGCGGGTATAGACACAAACACATGGGTGCAAAGAGCAACCCCACTAATCAGAATCCTCATTAGGGTTTAGGGGGCACATGTGGTGCATAGGTTCGATTTTGAGACATGTGGGGCATGGTTGGCGAAGGTGGAGGCGGCGGCGGCAGGCGATGACGATTAATGCCGTAGACGGAGGTGGCGCGACGGTTGCGACCGTCGTCAACGACGGTGGTGGCGTCGACAAGGGCATTTTTTTGCACCGTTTTTGTGGCGTTTTCATGGTTGTTTCGATGCTCTTTTGAAGGTAAAGTGGTGCAGTTTTTGGGTGCTGTTTTGAAGGCAAAGTGATGCAGTTTTGGTGAGAAAATGACGCTGTTTTGGGTATTGTTTGGCTGTTGTTTTGGGTGCATCTTGTTGGCTTTTTGGGAGTTATTTGGGTGTTGAACGGAGTGATTATGGAGCGGTGGCTACCGATGATGATTTTTTGGTGACTTGTGGCTTGGTTGTTAAGGGTATTATGTGGTTGCGGAAATGGTTTCAAGTGGTTGAGTTGTGTTTTATATGCTTGTTGGGTACTCACTTAGCTTCTTGACTGTTGCATGGGAAAAGAGGGAAGGTGGTGGTAGATTTTTTAATTATTTTTAAAATTCAGAATGCCAGTTTTGAATCCAAGACTTTGTAAAATAAAAAAATGCCATGAAGAGCAAAAAATAACATTTTTGTTTCTTTATCTCCATATCCTTACATTTATTTATGAAATGAAACCATGAAGATGATGAAAAAAATAAAAATAAAAATAAAAAAATCACAAGAAGATAAAAATACAAGCTTATAGATTCAATCTTTGAGAACCATACAAAACTTCAAAAATTACAAAACATACTTGTACTGGTTCTTCAATAATGATCATTTCCTTTCTAAATGTTCCTTGCTTCTCAGTTTTAAACTGAGTGTGGACAGTAAGTTAGGAGGATCAATCTTCTCTTTTTCTCCTTCTTTCTCTATTTTTTAACGTGTTCTCCCTTTATCAGTGATCCTCTCTTTCTTTTTTTCCTCCTTCTTTCTTGTCTAAAATGATCAGTCGTTCCTTTTTAACGTAAGAGCAATACCACTTAAGTGAATCTCCTTTTTTATTATTTAATTTATTTTTATTCTGAAAGTAGTTCAGAGCAGTTTTGAAAGATTGACTCTTTCGTTTTTTTTCTTTTTTTTATTATTAAAAATGAAGTGTAGATAAACGTGAGATGAGAACGTTCATATTTTATTTTTTTATATTTTTTTATTGTGAAATGGGTGGTTCAAAGCAGTTTTAAGATTGATTGATTCTCTTTTTTTTATTATTAAAATTTTTTTATATAGTGGAGAAGGTGGGTTGTTATCTGAGCAGTTTCAAAGTTGTTATTTTATATATTTTTTTCAAATAATACGTGGAGTTAAGGGAGAGGAAATTTAGAGAAGATTGACTTATTTTTTTATTATTTTTATTATCTTGAACGTGCAAATGAAAGAAACAGTTTGAAAACAATTTTCTTTTTTCGTTATTTTTTATTATTTTATATTTTTTCCTTAACTTTAGGCTATGTTGTTTCAATTTATATTTTTATTTTTTGTTATTTTCGTTTTTTATTATTAAATTTTTTTTAAATCACCACCTTTTCTCTTTTTTTAAGTTTTTTTTAATAGAAAAATCAAAAAATATTTATTTATTATTTTTTCAAGAAAACTTAAATTAATAAATATATTTTCTGTTATTATTTATTTTTTAATTTTTTCTTTTTCCACTTTATTATTATATTTTAATTTAAAAGATTATCTGGACAAAATTGGATGTTGACAGTTACAAATGTGAGGCTTGGTGCGACTTCCATCATGCTTATGCACGACACAGAAGTGTGTTACACTTTATCCAACCAATTGGCTTGATTGGCACGAGAAAGACTTAATAGAGTATGAAACATGCCCTCGAGAAGGTGAAGTTGGGACAACTCTTGGTCAAAACAATACCAAGCACGAAAGACCAGTGCTCAAGGACTTTAACACTATCGTGGGAGGATTTGTAGGAGGTGACTTCAACAATACCCACATTGTCAACAAAGACTATTGCCCCAAATCCTGGGATCACATTTTCGGATGTTGATTTGTCTTGCGTCGTCCCCACAAAGATGATCTCATTGTTCTTTCATTCATCTTGATGAGGCGTAACATACATCGGGTATTAATTGATCAAGGAAGCTCTGCAGATGTCATGTTTTGAGCTATGTCGACCTTTAAATACCTCGAGATCAGTTGAAATCATTCAATGGAGTTTTTGTGGGATTCTCTGACGATCAAGTTGAATTCAGAGGATATACTGAGTTAAGAACCCTTTTCAAACGAAAAATTGGAAAGCACCATTATGATAAGGTATATTGTTGTAAACGCTCCCTCATTACACAATTTGTTGTTGGGACAACCTTTCATGAATAGACTTGAGGCAGTTGTTTCATCGGTCCATTTGAAGGTGAAGTTTCTAACAACAAAGGATAAGATAGTCAGTTTACAAGTTGATCATGGAGGACATCGTACTTGGCAGATGGAACTGGTCCTAAAGACCCCAAAAGGCTAAAGAGCTTGAAGGAAAGGCTTGTCGATTCACCATGATTTATGGATACCTTTTCTGACATGGATATTCACACTCATTGCTTAAACATGTCACACCGTCCCAGGCCGAACGAGTGTTGTCTAAATTGCATGAGGACATTTATGGAAGTCATATTAGTGGACGAGCCCTCTCATACAAAGTTCTCTGAGCTGCATATTATTGGCCAGCCCTGAAAGAAGATTGTTTGGCCTATACTCGAAAATATGATCAGTGTCAAAGACATGCCGACTTGAGTAGAGCTCTAGCTGAAGAACTGCATTCTATACTCACCCCATGGCCTTTCCATACATGGGGTATAAACATTCTTGGCCCATTCCCAATGGTAGCTCGATAACATAAATTTTAGTATTCACGATTGAGTATTTCACAAAGTGGATTGAAGCAGAATCGATAACTATGATATCAATGTCCAGAATCGAAAGTTTCATATTGAAAAACATTGTGTGCCCTTTTGGAGTTCCGAGAATACTCATATCTGACAATGGGACACAATTCACCAGTAACCAAGTGAAAAATATGTGCCAGAATCTAGGGATCAAACAAGGTTTTTCTTATGTCGAACACTCGCAAACCAACGACCAAATTGAAGCTGCTAATCAGGTCATTCTACGAGAGATAAAGAGAAGACTAGAAACGACAAAGGCTAATTGGCGAGATGAAGTGCCTAGAGTATTGTGGTCCTATCACACCACACCTCAGTCTACAACTCGAGAAACACCATGCAACTTGGTGTATGGAATTGACGCTTTAATCAAAGTGGAAATTGTTGAACCGACTCCACACATATGCAATGTTTTTCAAAAGGCTTCTGAGGAAGGTCAGAGGGCTAACCTGGATTTGTTAGAAGAAGTAAGAAAATGCGTCAGAGTACGAGTTGAAGCATTAAAAAGGCGAGTGAAATTGAGATATAAAAGCAAGGCAATTCCTAAGCAATTCAAAGTAGTAGATTTGGTCATGAGAAAGAGCCAAATCATTCAGATGGATAACAAACTCGCCCCAAAATGCAGTGGACCATACAAAATATGATAGGTTCTAGGGAATTGCGCATATAATCTTTTTTGTTTCCACCATTCTTCTTTAGCGGTGCAATCCTCAATGAATTTCTCTTTGTATTGTCTTTCATCTTCAAGCTCACCAAAGAGATAAGAAATTGTTTAAATTAGAGATTTGAAATATCTATTATTAAAATACGATGATTTAGTACATGAATATTGTTAAAAAAAGGAAAAAAATCTATATAAGGGAAAACCAAAAAAGAGAAAGGTGGATTTTATTTGTGTTGGCTTAAGATCATTACTTTAAATCAAAACAAATGGAAAAAAAGGAAGAAAACTATTCAATTATTTTTATTAAATAAATATTTTTTTCATAAATAAAATTATTAATTAAAAGATGACAACAAAATATGTTAACAATTATGTTATCAATTGCATAACAATTTATACAATTGTGTAAATTAATTATGTATAAATTAATTGTAATGTATAAAAATTGTTAATTTTCATATTTTTATACAAAAATATTTATGAAAAAGTACATGGGTGATTTAAACAATGTTTCAAAAGAAAATAGTTCTATAATTTATGTTTGAAATTAAGTGGACCATACAAAATATATGAGGTTCTAAGAAATGACGCATATCATCTAGAGACATTGGATGGATGACTGATTCCTTGCACTTGGAATGCTTCAGTTTGAAATTTTATTTTAGTTGATTTATGTTTGTCATTTTATTTCTGAATATTCATACTTAAAGGTTCCATATTTTATTATACAGAGCGACTCCTTTTCATTGAGTTTTTTAAAATAATTTTTAAGCACTACAAGAAAAAGAAAATTGTTTAAACATCAATTTTTAGCTATCAAATAAAATTATTACTAATTATGATCAAAATAATCACCAAATTAGGTTATAGTTGCTAAATAACTTCAAAATAAAAGTAATGATTGAATTTAGTGACAAATTAAATAAATATAATTAGTATCTAATATTAGGTACAAATATTTTAGTTACTTTAGATATTAATTTAGAATCTAATGGTATAAGTGACTAAGAATATGGTAGCTAATGTTAGATACCAATTATCTTGACTTAATTGGTCACTAGATCCAATCATTACTTTTATTTTGTAGTTATTTAACAACCAGATGGTGATTATTTTGGTCTCAATTAGTAACTATTTTATTTGGTAGCTAAAAATTGATCTTTAAATAGTTTTTTCTTGTAGTGAAAGCTGAAATGTCTAGATATGGGAAAAGTATGCAAAGTTGTGCAATTGCAATGTGTAAGCCTTGCCTATATACTCTTGCCATCTCGTCCTTAAGAGCATCTTCTTTCTCTAGCCAAATCTTTTCTTTTTAGCCAACTATCGCTGAAGAGCCTCACCTTTTTGTTTCCACCACTCTTCTTTAGCGGTGCAATCCTTAGTGAGTTTCTCTTTGTGTTGTCTTCATCTTCAAGTTCACCTCGGAGACGAGTAATCTCCTTCTCCAAGTCAATGACTTGTTGACCTAGGGCCTTATTGCAAGTACGAACCTAAAAGATCTCGACTGTTTCGGTCTTTAGTTGGTTGACTTGTAGCTGAAGTACTTTAATTTCGCTGAGACAAGTTTTAGCTCGGTTAAGCTCATCTTGAAGTTCCTGACACTGTTTAGTTTTTCGTTCCTCCACCCACAAATTTTATTTGGCTTTCTTCCGTGAAAGCCTGCAGCTTATAAATTATCCCTTGCATTTCATCATTTAGGGAAGGAAGGTTGCTTTTTTTCCAAGGATTGAACATCCCTCTTCTGGTAAATTAAAGGCTTGGCTATGGCTGCAGAAATTGAAGTTGAAGGACTAGAAACTATTTTTGTGCTTAGCCAAGGGAGTCAAGTTTTCTCCCACTAGAACTTCCAAATATGTATATCTTGCTTCCGATCTCGACCCAATAGATGATGGAGGAACGAGATCTTCAATCACCTTTTTGCCCCTCTTTCTTATGAGAGACTGTTCGGATATGGTGATTTCTGTGTCCTCTAAGGGTCGCTTTTGATTGTCCAAAATCGGGTACCCACAATTTTTTCTATTTCTTTTCATTTGAGAACTTGGACATTTAAAGAATCACCTATTTTCCGTTTTCCTAACTTAATTTCTTTCAAATGTTTTGCTAATTGTTGATTAGGAGTAGTCATTTGGTTTGAATAATAAACATAGAAATTGAATGAAGGAGGAATACACTAATGTATACTTTTAGGTCTAGGGTATGGAATTCAAGCTTTAACAAAATACCAGTGCCAAAAGGGGCTCCAAACTTTTCTAAATATATACAGTTATTACACTTAGTTTCATCAAGTTTCTCCAAATATCGAACACTCTAATTGTGAAGGTTAGATGGCCCGTATTTGGGAAACTCCTCTAAGAGCGAAGGTTCTCTTGTCGAGGAACAAATTTTTACAAAATATGTTTTGAAATATTTATAAGAAGATTGAAAAAGTGTGAAGAGTCTTCTCCCAAATCTATAACTGACAAGAATAATTTTTGCTCTCAAAAAAATAAAACAACATGTCCGTAGTTGAAATCATGCCAAAGTGAGTGCATAAAATAGAGAAAGCTCTAATGAATGCCTAATTATTAAGGTGGAGTTGGGTGAGAACGACATTCAGAATAATTATATAAGGGAAGCCTAAGTCATATCTTAGAAAAACAAGTGGCATAAGAAAAAACAAAAATGCCCTGTGTTATCCCTGCATACTGGCTCGTCTGGCTTGCAGGGGACAATTACAATATTTTTCTCATCAGTTTTGTTAAAGGTTTGAGCTTTGTGTAAAATTTTCAACTCTTTTGAATATGTAAAATTCAAAATTTCTTACAGCAACTCAGATTTAGTCTAAAGATACACAGTTTTGAAAGCCATTAGATAAATAACAAGTGCAGAAAATCAAACCTAGGAAAGAATAGATAAACGTTTATGATTCAATGTTTAAGAATAAAGAGAGATGGTAAAAATGTACCTAGATTTAGGGAAACACAAAAAAATAAGTGGAGTTCTGAAAGGGGAAATGAACTAAGAATGTGAGTGAAAAAAAGGCAAAAGGGATAGAAAATGAAGTAATGGTAAAATTTTATGCAAGCAATTGAAATGACAGTTAAGAATAGACGCCAATAGGTTTAAGTAAAGGCACTTGAGTAAATGTTATGTTTAAAGCAACTCATAAGACACTTATCCTTCACTAAATGTTATGACTTCCTAAAGTCTCTTCACTTGACTTAAAGTTAAGGTTAATGGCCCATTATGAATCTAGAGGGGATGTTTTTAGTAAAAGAAAAAATATAAATAATAATAATAACCATTAAATCCAATTATAGTCTGCCCAAATACTATAAGTCAAGTGATGCTATGGAAATAAATTATGAAATAAAAATTAAATTATTTAGATTACATAAGTGTAATAATCAATTAAATATTTATTATTAAAACGGAATGATTTAATAGCTGAATGTTAAAAAGAAAAAAAAAATCTGTATAAGAAAACTCTAAAACATAGAAAGATTTTAGATAAATTTTATTTGGACTAACTTAATAACACTGCTTTGAATCATAACCCATGGTAAAATAAAAAAAATTATTCAATTATTTTATTGGATAAATATTTTTAATTAATATAAAATTATTTAATTAAAAGATGACAACAAAATACGTTGCCAATTGCATATCAATTTATATAATTATGTAAATTAATTATGAGTGGTAATGTATAAAAAATGTTAATTAATATTTTTATATAAAAAAATTTATTAAAAAGTACTTGGCTGTTCTAACAGTATTTTTATTCTGGGACCATTAACTCTTTTTATGTTTGAAAAGAAAATCAATTTATAATTTAATTAAAGATACATAATATATTTAATGAAATGTGCGTTTTGTAATCATTCACGGTATGCAATAAATATATAATTTATTTAAGTCATCTTTTTGAATTACTCCAGTTAAATAAGAGAGAAAGGTAAGAGTTGAAAGTCTTGTAAGCGATGGGCGAGCAAAATAGCTGTTTCTTTCTCTGTCGTCAGGTTGGCGCCAGCTGTGACGCGTTCTCAAAAAAAAAATCAAAATTTCCAATTAATTATTCTACCCCAGTGCCTCTTAGCACGTTTTCCACCCACCCTACCCCCACATTTTTTCTATAAAACCTAACTCTCACATTGATTGAAACCTTCTTCGGATAAACCTTTTCACCTTCTCCAGATTCTTCTACCCACCCCAATTTCCCTTCTCTATTTTCTGTCTTCATAAACCATATCCTATCTTCGATCTAGGTCTTCTGTTTCAACTTCTTCCAAATCAAATGTTTACGGAATTTCTATGACCCTGGCCAATCCCATGCGTCGAATCCGTCTTCTGCACTCCTTCTCCGTCGTCTTCCTCTACTGGTTCTACGTCTTCTCATGAACTCCCTCTCAATCCCGTAGCCAATTCATTCTCCTCCTTTTTTTCTCAGATTTCTAACGATTAATTAGATCTACAAAACCCTAATTTCCCTAAACTTGGCAAAACCACCAAATTCGAATACAATGGCTTCGATTCAACGTCCTGCGAGTTCAGGATCGTCGGAGGGAGGAGGTCCGGCGGTGGACGAGAGGAAGAGGAAGCGGATGGAGTCGAACCGCGAATCGGCGCGGAGATCGCGCATGCGGAAGCAGAAGCAGCTGGAAAGCCTAACCGACGAAGCGAGCCGATTGCAAAGCGAGAACGCGCGTTTGGCGCAGAGCATAAAGGCGAAGGAGGAAGCGTACGTTGAGATGGAAGCCGCGAACGACATCATCAGAGCTCAGACAATGGAACTCGCCGATCGCTTGCGGTTTCTGAATTCGATTCTGGAGGTGGCCGAAGAGGTCGGCGATCCCTCCGTGGAGATCCAACAAATTCCGGACCCTCTCTTCAATCCCTGGCAGATCCCCCACCCTATGATGGCGTCGCCGGACATGTTCCTCCATGGATTTCAAGGACTGTTTGCTTGATAATTGAATTAGGTTTTGGTTTGGGGAAAAATAAATTAAAGGAACGGTGGTGTTTGAGTGATAGTGTGTGTTGGTGTGGCTTTTAATTTTTATCTGTGTTATATTTTAGGTTCTTTCGGTTCTGTCGTTATGCGTTCGCAGTTCTGTTTAATGCGGAATGTATCTGCATTGTGTATCAATATTTGTTTGAAATTTCAAACTTGACTATGTGTTGTATTTTGGACTAAGTATCCGCCATAGATTGTGGTTGTCCCCAATTCGTTAAGCATTGTGGCCCTCTCTGATTACTTTGGCCCTGGATTTTAAATGGCCTTTTTATTTAATTTTTAATTTATTCATATTAAATTAGCAAAACTATAAATTAATTAATAATTTTTAGAAATATAATCTGATTAGAATGTATTTAAGATTTAATTATTTATAAATTTTAATAATTTGAATGTTTCTATTGTGTCAATTATCGTCGATAGACATTACTGTAACTCTATTTTTATAATAATATTTAAGATTATTTTTAATTGTTTGGTAATATAAAATTTTGTTTTTGACCAACATTGAAGTTACAAAAATATTTTTTAACAATTGTATTATCCTCCGTATATTAATAGTATAAAATGGTCTTTTAATTTTCCCACATTAAATAGTGTACACTCAATTGAATCTAGATTTTGAGATCTAAAATATGAAACGTGTTTCATTGTTTTTGAAGAAATTGATAAACTAAGAACGCATGGAAAACATTTTTGACGGATTATTTGTTTGTTTCATTTGCAAAGGACTTCAGCATCAGTGTTGTTAGGCTCTGTTTTCTTGGTAAAAGAAAGTGTCCTTTATTTTGCCGTTCATCATTATTATTTTCATGTAGTCAAGTTTTGTGTAGGAGCACAAATTTCTACATTCGAAATACTTTATTAACACAACAAATTAAACGGAAATTTGGGAGTCTACAAATCCAAAAAAAACATATGACAGAAATATTTTACATAAACTCCTAATAACATAGCTCATTAAGTAATTGAACAATCTTCAACTCTGTCACAACCGGGGTCACGACGGGGACGGCGACCAAAAAAATAATTTAATGTTTAAAAATAGTAGAGTCGCCACCATAATTTATTAAAGGAAAATTATGGAAAACCAAAAATAAGATAAGGCAAGTTCGCAAAAACCAGATTTCAGGTCCGGGAGTCGGTTACGTGTGGGGAAGGTACAAGCACCCCACAACGCCCGTCAAAAGACGGTACCTTTAATTAAACAAATAAAATAACAGAATGTGGTTTTTCTAAATATTTATCTTTTCCTAAAAAAATAAAATACAAATAATAATTTCTTAACAAAAATAAAATACAAATAATAACAAAACAAATATCTATTTTTTTAAGGAAGGGCCCGACGAGGATTTGACCTCGCTCCTACGTATCTCTATCGAGGATAGAGAATCAGGGTTACGTAGTTCTTTGATGATAAGATTATTGGTTGTTTTGATATTTTGAAAATTTTGGGAGCTTGAAAAGGCTTGGTTTTGAAAGTAGGGGAAAAGAATGTTGTCAATGCCAGGTCTAAAGCTGGGCTTTGGGTAAGGTGCCAAGTTTAAAGCTTGGGCTTTGAGTAAGGTGCCAAGTTTAAAGCTTGGGCTTTGAGGTGCCAAGTTTAAAGCTTGGGCTTTGAGTAGGTGCCAAGTTTAAAGCTTGGGCTTTGAGTAAGGTGCCAAGTTTAAGGCTTGGGCTTTGAGGCGCCAAGTTTAAAGCTTGGGCTTTGAGGTGCCAAGTTTAAAGCTTGGGCTTTGAGTAAGGTGCCAAGTTTAAAGCTTGGGCTCTGGTGAGATCATATATGCAAAAAATAGAAATTCTTGGTATAGGGGTAGTTTCGGAATTTAGAGAAGTGTAGGTGCAGTTACTAATTACTGGGGGTGTAGGAAGCAAAACCCAACTCACTAATGACGAGGGTATTCTAGGGATTTAGGTAGGCTGGGAGTGTAGGCCCGAAAACAT
>Ga0209489_107134_pt1 | contig 17057 bp, 11 predicted proteins | sample SiratrowhiteBW_FD_187527 | JGI IMG/M metagenome (GOLD analysis project Ga0209489, IMG submission 187527) | Root nodule microbial communities of legume samples collected from California, USA - Siratro white BW (SPAdes) (version 2) | ecosystem: Host-associated > Plants > Roots > Nodule | place... | reverse complement strand
ATATATATATATATATATATATATATATATATATATATATATATATATATATATATATATATATATATATATATATATATATATATATGTATATATATGTATATATATATATATATATTATTGAATTAAATAATTTTTTATTTCCCATAAAAAAGTGTTATTTCCACGAAATGATATGGACTTTTTAGAATTGTAAATTCAACTTTTTTTAGGAAATGTTGATAAATATAATGAATTATCATATATAGAAAAAAAAAACTAGGTAACTTTTAAACAAATAATTTGACTAATAATGGATGCTTTTTTTAATATAACGAGGAACTACTCATTTTCATTCTTACTTCAAGCAACTTTTGCTTGAGGAAATTTTTATATCAAACACTAAATTGTTAAAAATATTTCTTCATTCGATTGTTTTTCCATTTAGGTAAAATCTTCACTGTAGCAAGACACTAATTTCTAATCTTTTTTCCTCTTTAATTCCTTTATCATTTGAATTTTTACAATCTCATTTAAATAGATAGTATTTGAAATTCTACATTTTAAGTCATGAAATGGTCTTTAAAATTTCTCGTTTTATCTAAAAGTCCTTAACATTATATTGGTTGAGGTATGTGTTTGGTTGCTATCACTCGAGTCAAATTTACTTGGACACTTTTTCTTGCATGGCTTCAGAATGAATTAATCTTCCAATGCTAACACTGGAAGTAACAAATCATCATTTTTTTTCCTTCTTCAAATCCTCACATAATTATTGATATATAGTTTTCCCCCTTAAAAATATTAATAAAGGTTTGATTCAATCGTTTTTATGTATATGAAAATATTTTATTGGGAAAGATTGCCTATTTAATTCTTTTGAAAGGATAAGTTTCTAGCTGTTGGTGTCAACGTGTGATTTTTTTTAATTATTAAACGTGTTTGTGGTAATTAAAATATCATTTTCTAAATATTCAAAATATTTGGGAATTTCACATTCTTACGTGGAAAATGCTTCTAGGAAGCTGTTGTTCCACTGTCTGGCTAAGCATTTCTCGTCATACGCCTTATACGTGGGAGAAGTTATTAAGAAATATATAAAAAAACAGGTAAATCATTTTATAAAAATAGTATTTTGGGAAAATTGATAAAAATCTTAGAGTTACATGATCCGAGAAGCTCATGATCCAAGAAAAAAGAGTCAACGATAAATTCATTACAGTCTTGAAAGAGACATTCTTTCTTCAGAAAATGCTAATGTACTTAGCTCCCATGTGCCTCTTTCTTGCATAAGTGACAGCTAGATCTCCAAATTATGGACAAGATAATTCATATAAAAAGAAAACACCATCTTTATTTTAGGGTTATGAAAAAAAGATAATGATGAAATTAGGTCGACGTTGAATTCTTAACATGTATATGAATGATAGGAGACATTTACTTCACTTACTTTTTATGATTATTTTGTAATAAAATTACAAACTTTTACTTTATTACGAAGTAAAATTGTAGTTCCCTCAAATGTATGATATGTTAGTATGGTAGTGAATTTTGTAATATCAGGATCATATTTTTTAATTACTTTTAAAATGTAAGAGAATTAATTTGTATGAACAATTTGGAAATGAATGGAATTAACATAGTATTTCTGCATAATATTTATTATATTTAGCCAAATTTTTTCTTCCGATTAAATTTGTGTTGATACATCTTTTATCGTTATTTATCATCTTTCCATATTTACTATTTTCACTATAAAAGCATTTCGAATTAAGACATCACAAACTCTCTCTCATCACGAATCATTATCTATTACTCTTTTTAACTATCCATCACATTGATATTCAATGTCATTTTGAAATAAAAATATCTAAATTTTCTATAAAATTTTACAATATAAAACATATATATTATATTTAATCTTTAATATTATTTCTATACAAATTAATTTGGGAGAAAAGGGATTAGAATAAATCCAATTCAAGAAAGATCAATTCACAAATTTAAGATTTATAAAATTCTTCTCATCATAACTCTCTAAAGATTCATATCTAGATTTAAATGATTAACTTGTTCAATTAATTAATTTAATCAAACAAATGTCATTGAACTAGAACTATCAATCAAATAAACATATCATCCAATCTGAAACACAAATTAATATCATAAAATGAAAATCCAAAATTAGATAAAAGAATAAATTCAAATTATTAAATAATTAGTGCAAAACTTGAGCTGGATTCACTTCAAAAAAATTCTAATTTACCTACTAATTTTACATACAGTTATAAAATTTATATGTAAATTTAACATTACATACGAATTTGTATCTGTAGTTAAAATACAAGTTGTGATTACCTACAAATATATATTTTGTAGATAAATTTCAAGTTATTAATATTATTATTATTATTATTGATATGATTATTAATAATATTATTAATCATAAAATTATATTCATATTAATAATAATAGTCATAATAAGAATAAGAATAATAATCATAATAATATGATCATAATATATACATTCCACAGTTAACACATTCGTACTTTTTACCACCACTCAGGAAGAAGATACAAATATATAATGGTAACACAATATATAGAGTTATGGATTTCCTCAAAGTCGATTATCCCAAATTTGATCTTTCCAAATCTGATCACAAAACTTGTTTGTCATAATGTGGACGAACTCGTCAAAATCAATCTCCTAAAGTCTGATCCCTAAATCTCTAAATCCAATTGTCATATGGATAATATTTTTAAGTTCAATCTTATGAAAGTTGATCGTCATAATATCTTCTCAAAATTTACATATGCTTAGTCATAATTTGTTGGTTATTCTTCCTCTCCCAATATCCCCTCACCCTACAAATGTAAATAACCAAATGAAAAGAAAATCCCAGAAAAATTAATAATTAACGCTTCACAAATTAATGTGTGAAAACTCAATAAATTAAAGTGCCGTGAATATTAAATGACTTAAAAAGTTCAATAACATTTTTCTTCTTCTTGTGAGGAGTGAATATATCATTTTTTGAGTAGTAAGTACATTGTAGACATTTTGGGTTTGAATGAGGTATGGGTAAAGGTAGATATATGTGTAAACCCTAAACCCTCTGCAACTTGGATAAACAATTGGAATAGTTGCATGTAGTTTGAGATATTGCCAAGTTTTCCTTAGCTAGCTAGATCCCCCCAATGATAATAGTTTATGAGTCATTTGTGCCGTAAATTCTTCATTTTACAAAAGTGGAATTGGTGTGAAATTGTGTGAGTTTGGACTTTCTACTTTGAATGAGATTGAGTGGTTGGGATGCTTACCCTTTTGTGGAAATGTGCTTCTCATATCTAGGCTGTCTACTGTTCAGAGAAACCTCAAATGATGCTACCGATGCCTTTGCTTCCCTACTCACCCTCATCACCACCACTCCCATCATGCCACGTGTCCTCAACACCGACACTTTCTATTAGCCTGCGGGCTTGTGATACACCACCTAGCCTACCTACCCCATGCATCCTCATGTGCATGCATGGGGTGCATACACATTCCCAAGACCATAATATCCATCATCTCATGTGCATCAAAACACACTTCACCCCAACTCTCAATGTGCTTTGGAAGCTCAAGCCTCACTTCTACCACATATAACCCCTTTCTGCAGAAAATTAGCATTACCACCTTCTCTTGAAATTTCCCTTTCTCTCTCTCACTCACAAGGAGAGTGTTATATATACATGTGTTTTATGAAACACATGCAAGAGTAAGGTTTTAAAAAAAGTTTGCAATTGTGATTTTGACCACAGTACAACTTCAGCAGTAATATCAAGGTTTTTGTTGTGTTTGTGACAGTAACACAATCACAAGTTCAAGAAACGGGAGGAATTAACTGTGAGTCACCAAAGTTAAAGCTTAATGCAGGTGTATAGGTTTTGTGATGATGGAGAGTGGATGGAAGCCTGAGGTTGAGATATCACCAAATTGTCCTAGGTGTGGTTCTTCCAACACCAAGTTCTGCTACTACAATAACTACAGTTTAACTCAACCAAGGTACTTTTGCAAAGGGTGCAGAAGGTACTGGACCAAAGGAGGGTCTCTCCGCAATGTGCCTGTTGGTGGTGGCTGCAGGAAGAACAGAAGAGGTAACAAGACCTTGTTGAGACAATCCATTGATGGTTTCACTTTCAAAAGTTCATCATCACCTTGTGGAAATGCCACAGATCATAGTAATAACCCTGTTGGGCATTCTTATGATCCTAGAATAAGGACTTGTGCAGCTTCTAGCTCCTCCTCAGTGGTGAGTGATGGACCAAATATTGATCTTGCACTAGTGTATGCAAATTTCCTCAACCAAAAACCCAGATCTGAATCCGGGATTGAGAGCAACAATCCAGATCAGGTTCAACCAGCTTTTGATCCTTCTCTAGAGAATAATTCAAGGCTATCAAACACAGATGTTGCTGGTCCTAGTACTTTGTCTGAGGAAATTGGTCTTACTGGGTGTTTGAATCTTCCTGAACAACCATCCACACATTCTGGTGAGGCTAATAACAATGGCCAAATGTGCTATGGTGAGTTCAACACTATGCAGACTATTCAAAAGGATGGAATTGAGCAGTGTAGTAGTCATGGTGGTGATATGATTCTTGAGCTGCCACCATTACCGGGTGAAGTGGAAGCCTCACATGATCATCATCATCATCATATGATGTGGTCAAATTCTGACATGATGATAAATCATCATCCATTTCAAGCCACGCAACCACCAATTCTTGGACCTGAAGTTCATGATGCAGACTTGTTAATAGGTAATTGGAGTCCCTTTGATTTGCCTTGAGATGCTTCTTTTTCATGGCCTTCATAAGAGAAATTATTATTCTGTTCATTTTGCATTGCTTGCTTGTTATGTTTAGAATGAATTGTTACTACTAATAATAAATTTATAAATGTAAACACAAATTTAGTCTATACAGTAACTCTATACATACTAAATTTATATACTCATAAACTCTCTTTGCTCTTTGATGATCACCTTGAATGTTTACACGTCAAGCTTGTTGTTCAGTTTTCTGGTTTTCAAATTCGTTGTCAGAAAAGGAAATTCTTCATCCTCAGAAGTTACAGTTTGTGTCCGAAGAAACAATTGATGTTCCATAACTTGCATGACAGAGTGATACTGTTGTGCCCACTTTTGATTTTTCTTTTCCATTATAGGAAAACAAATTAAAAGATAAAACCAACTGATTTTTTTTAATTTAAATTATCCTCAACCCATTTTAATTATAAATAATCTTATTTATGAGAATTTTTATGGAGTGAAGTCAATATGACATATATTTGATCATGATAAAATAAGTTGTATAGTGTAAATTTATTTTATATTATTGTTTTATTATTTAACTACAAACACGATGAGTTTATTAATTTTTCAAAAGTTTAATTAAATTTTATATCAATTTTAACTTTTATTGATTGATAAGTAAAAGCTTTTATCCAACTCAAATCCTTAGGGGAAATTTTTAGTATGATTATTCAAATAAACAAAAGCTACGATAGTAACAAAGGCAAAGAAAATTCTTTACTATTAAATGATACTAGTTACCATAGGCTTTCCTCTTATTCTTTGCAATGACTGCCACCACATTTGTAATAAAGAAAACAAAACTTTTCGAAGTTTAACATTCTCGTAATTCACATAATTCACCATCCATCTCAAAGAGGTTCTTATAAACTACGTACTCATCCCATTGGTTTTTATTGTTGTTTTTGTTGAGTAATCCCTTTAGGGTTCCAATTTTGTTTTATAAATAATTAGGTACAAGTATCTCCAACCAATTGGGTCTTCACTAGAACCTTAAAATTTTGTTGTTCTGAACTTTAAATTTTGATGTATAAATATCATGGACTCACTACTTAGTTGTCGACCAATGTGATTTTACTAGAAAACATTTTAGGGTTTAAATAACTTGTGCTGAATTGAATCACCAACTTTGACAAGTATAAGGGTCAACACTAGGGCATATATTAATAGTTAATGCAGTTCACAATTAACTCCAATGAATAACTGACTGAGCCTAACTATGTTGAAGATGAGCCACTCATTCCCCATATTTAGGTCAGAAAATTATACCATATATACACATACATTTTCTTCCATGTTCGTGTGTGTGTGTTTAATTTGACTTTCCACATTAAATGAACATAAATGGCCAAATTGGACATTTTTTGTGGTGAGATAACATGGTTCGTTTGGAAATTCATGAACCACACACTTAACCACCATGTTTTGTCTTAAATTTTTGTTAGAGAAGAAATATTCAAAGTTTGAATATTTTGACGATAGGGTCCACCGACATCAAACTGTGTGCAAATCACAGGATCCCAGAAAAGCCCATGATCCAATAAAGTGGGCCCCACAATCGACTTCGATTAGATAAAAATAATGTATAATTCATTTGCACGATTCATAAAATCCCTTCTTCCATGGTCCATTTGGAAAATAATACTACCACGTATTAATTTACATGTCACTGCATATTTTCTTCTACAATCATCATCTATCTTATCCTTTTTCCTTTTTTAGGGTTTGAACCTCTCTCATATCTTATTACTTTTCACTATGAGAGTGCTAATTGTTCATGCCCTAGAATGGTTCTGGAGTGTGCAAGCTGTTGCTTTCTATATACATAAAATGATTTTATATGAACATTAGTTTTGCAAGATGTTTTACAACTTTGTCGGGAGGATTATTGATTCAGAGTATGTTATCATCGATTTACTCGCATAGTTTTTCTTAAAAGAGTTATATATAATCAGAGTACTTAATGATCCAACTCGATTACACAATATATACAACAAGAATGAGGTTTAACTTTTAAAGCTTTGCCTTTCCAATACAATCTCAACCTTATACGTGTTTTTTTTTTTTTTTTTTTTTTTTTTTTTGAATGGCAAAAAATAAATTAAATTAGAAGAGACACTTAAATTTGCAAGATTAATGCATCCAACTTCATCATTTTCATATCTCGAGCAAATTGCACCACCACTGAAAAATGGATTTGTCTAATCACCCAAACAATTAGCTTTGCTTTATGAATTGTTCTATGTCCTAGCTACTTCTCATCACTTACTCTGCTCATTTCTTTAATACACCTGTACGACGCTCACATATTTTCGTATATTTCTTTCCTAATCACTACAAAAAAAAAAAACAAAATTATTTTAGCATTATGTGAAAATGGACATAAATTAAAGAAACGGACTATATAAAATATTTAAATAATTTTAATATATTATCGGTCTAACCCTCTTCACATAAATATAAAGAATTAAAATAATTCAAATAGGCCAACCCTAATTAAAAAAATTAACATCTCCAAAATTCACCTTATATAAAAATATAATTAAAAAATTTTAGGTTTAAAAAATTCGAGGTTTAGAGTCAATTTAACTGACGCTAATATATTTTTATTTTAAATTTTATTTAATTTAACATTAGTTTAGTCGATGCTAAATAAAATTTAGTTTTAATATTAATTTAAATTATATCAATCTGAATGACACTAGTGATAATTATTAAAAAAAAAATATCTTATAAAAAGCTTTAATATTCAATAAAATAAATATAAATGAAAAAGATAAAAAATTAGAGAATAAAGGAAATGAGTATTGATGAAGAAGATAAATCTAGATGAAGTAGTGTGAATGAATGTGATGTGTGGACAAAGGAGATATGTGAGGATGAAGAGGAAGAATGTAGATGAAGGAAATGAGTATGAGGAGATTTATGAATATAAACGAAGGATATGAGTATGGAAAGATTTATGAGTGTGAATAAAAAAGATAAGTGTGAAAGGATTTATACAAAAAGTAAAAGAGAAAAAGTATAAATAAGAAGATTTATCATTTTTAAATCTGACTCTTTAGATTAAAATCAATTTACGGTTCCTATTCATTGTCATAAAGATGCATTGTACTTATAAAACTTGAAATCCGTATTATTTTATTCTATAAAATAATTTTTATATAACCATATGATTGTAAATTTTTATATTACTTAATAATTTGAATCAATTATTTTTTTAATTCAATGTAATTAAAATCAATTAACATATATAGGTTATATCTAAATATACCATAAATCAAATTTTGAAAGCACATTCAACCCATATGGGAAATAGGTCAACAGAAAAAAGCCCAGAATATGTTCCTTTTTGAATGTTTTTCTTGACTTTCTATTTTAACTATGTTTATAGCAGGTCTAGACTTCCTTTAAACACAAGTTTGGGTGCATAGCTATACATCAAACAATTTTTTTCATTAATTTATGAAGTACTTATGGGTGTTAGTATTCTTTTGGTTAGTATATCTTCATCAGGGCTTGTATAAAAGCCCTTTACTTTGACCTTAAGCGGCAGCTGCATATTTTGCCAGCATATATGAATTTTCTTCTTCAGGAATGAATATCAAGAAAGATAACAAAGACGTTCTTATGAGCAAGTGCTTCTATTTTAAGGCTATTATATATAAACGAAATTCACATCTACAGGAGAAACAGGACAATCAAATGCAATTGGCAAAATCAATCTATATGGCTTTTTTTTTTTTTTTTTTTTTTTTTTTTTTTTGCTTTTTTTTTTTTTTTGTTTTTTTTTTTTTTTTTTTTTTTTTTTTTTTTTTTTTTTTGATAGCAGATTTTTGTAACAGGATTATGCTTTGTTCTAAAATGTAAATATTGAATTCACACAACAGCGACAGGAACAATTATTTAGGATTCAGTTAAAATGGGTGTTTTCAAGATATGTTGTGTTAGTGGTGAAGTAAATTATGTATATTCAACAGTATGCCAAGTAGGAATGTTTATATGGTTTGCTCTAAGACATTTTTTTATTTTTTTACAATGTAAATAGTTGAAGTATTCCATGTATTATATTTTTTTATTGATAAAAGAAACATTATTTGTCTGAATAACTACAGAGAACAAGAACACGCATCAAGAGTTCGTCAATATTGACACAAGAAATAACCAAATGCTGATACAATAAGACCAATAAGTAACTTGAATGGTGTTGAGAAGGTTCATTGCAAAAGGAAGTTCGGGAACGAAAATCAACGGTAGCGGCAGAGAGACCGATGGCCCAACAATGCATAATGATCGTCGATTTTTTATTACTTTTAGCACTAATTATAAAGAAGTTTCATTATAAAGTAAATATTTTCTTCAAAAACATCACACTTTATTTAATGATGGTTCTCATTAAATTCTGTAAAAAAATGTTGAAATTAGCTTATTTTGTTATCCTTCTTAATTAAGAAAAAATATTACTGTATAATGCTACTTTATCTCAAAATGAATTTTATTTACTGCAAATTTATTTTGAAAAAAAAAAAAAAAAAAAAAAAAAACCTAAATAACTTAGTCCAATGAAACATGAATTAGTCTTACATAAGCACAAAAAATTGCTATTTGGGATTCACTAACGAAATACAAGAAGAGAGATTGAATGCCATTTCAAAACTTCTTTTAAAAGTTAGAGTATGGTCTAAAAATTTGTGTTTGAAAAGATCTTATAAACAAAACAAATATAAATATAATAAATGATATTTTTATATTAAGCGGTCTATAAGCAATAATATTACGTTTATTAGCAAATGACCAAGTTTCGAAGTTTTTCAAATGTGTATTTTTATACGTATTATCTCATTCTTCCTTTTTTTTTTTTTTTTTTTTTTTTTTTTCTGTCTATTTCTCAAAATATAAGTATATGTTGCTATGTACAAGTATCGTTTTATATATCATGCGACTCTAAATCTACAACTTTGAGGAATTTATGGTGAGTTCAGATGCGGTGTAAGAAAAGTATTTGGTGGACACACTCATTTTGAAGAAGAATTAGTTATTAACGAAGGGCTTTAGTGTTCAACTTCAGATCTAGAGTCTATGAAAATGAACTCAGTCCATGAAGTTGCATAGGTAAATAAATTTTTATTTATTTAGTACTTTACCAAGAACCCTAAAATTTCAAAGTACGATAAATCTTTGCAATTTTTGCTGAACAAGTCTCAAGTGAATATCTATACTTATAATCATTCCTAATGATTATACTTTCCCATTATAATCAGAACAAAGGCTTCTCTATAATTACTTGTTTACTTTGTAGTGCTTAAATTAACCTCTTTATATATCACTTGCACAGACATCATAATTACACTTAGATTTCTGTGTTTTGTAGGTCAAATTCAATAAATAAAAATTCACAAGTTTGATGATAAAGTTTTATACTTTCACTCTGTATATTATAAAATTTGACACTAAATTAAATTATTATGTTATTGTTATATGATATTTTATTAAAAAAAAGTAGATGTTAAAAGGAGATAATTGATAAACAATTATGTTAAAATAGAATTTTTCTTATATACGTGTTGATAAATATGTTTTTATTAAATATTTCTTCTGAAACAAACCCCAATATATATAATAGGACCATGATATTTTAACATTATACACAATTAAGTACAATCATATTTAATACTAAAATAAATTATTATTTAATTATTATATAATATCTTATTAAAAAGAAACTATCAAACGTAATGGTGTGTAGGTTCTTGTGATTGAGGCAAAAGAGAAATGACTGATTCATTAAACCCTATTGAAAAATAATCCCGCAATTAAAGGAACCAATGAAGGTTGTTTAAGCATTTTACTTTGTTCTTATTTTTCTAGTTGGAGCCATAAAGTTGGACCTGTCCTCCGTTGGAGGCCATTAACATAATAGTAAAATATATGTGCCCTCTATGTAACGACTTCATCATCTTCAACTTCAACTATCCACACCTTCACAGATTTTGACACTTTCTATTTTTCCTCTAGGGTGTACTTTTTCCCCATTTCAATACAGAACTAGGTATTCCACGTATATAACAAAATGGAAAACTCTAGTGTAAGATTTCATTTCAAATTAAGGGGGGAAAGGATATTAAAGGATTAAGGTCCATGCATAGGTCATAGGCATTACTTAATTGCTTATTATATCTAAACTTACCTTCCTTTCCATTCCAAAAACTTCAAAATACGACAGTATATGTAAGACTTTAAAAAATAAGTTAGACTTATCGCAAAATTTAAGAATAGTTATTGTATGAAATAAGCTACAGTAAAGTATTAACTTATGGAACAGTCAACTAGTCTGTCGCATCATTCGAATAATTTTTTTTGCTCTCAAGGGTTTTGTTAATGTTATCAAATGATCACCTATATCTGGAATAATTTCAATTTCTTGTAATTACAGATGCTACCTTCTTTTACTTTTCTTTTTTCCTGAATTTGAATCTTTTGGATTATCCGTGATATTTTGCTTTCGAAGAAACCTTTGTATAGGTCTAAAAAATAAAAATCATAGTTGAAAAAAGGTTAGTATGTTCTTTAGCTCAAATAAAGAATTTATTTATCTTTTAAGTAAGATCTAAGATCAAATAAAATAAAAAAAAAAAGTAAGTGGGAGAATCATAATCGAGTTTATTTTTGTTCCTGTTCCTGTTCATTCGCTAGAGAAGAAATGCATAATAAAAAAAATTTGTTTTCTATTCTGAATTTCTGCCTTCTATTCTTATTTGTCATTAACACTATGCATGCTACAGGGTTAAAGTACCAACAAGAGTAAGAACACATGGCTTTTGTTATATCTGTTTCTGATCCAAACTCACTTTTATCTGTGTTCGTGAACATTTATTTTTCCTTCACTTTTTCATTTCGGTATAACAGTTTTCCTCAGATTCCATAGGGTTATCACTAAGTACTTATTTGTTATTAACTTTATGCATGCTACAGTTTATTCGGATCAATCAAAACACTTAAAATACTTTAGATGATAATTTTTCATAAAGAATTATGAAATGAAACATTTTATCGTGATCGACTTGTTACCAACATATCACTAATTGAAATCTTCAATTGGAGTCAGGTATTATTATATTTTCAATTTTATTAATAGCAATTGGTATTTTTGGTATTAAAAAATGTAATATGTATTTATATATTATAAATAAATAGAATTTACCTTTTAATATAAAAAACATTTTGTTGTTTAACAAACACTTTCTTATTCAAATATTTGTCATTGGTTCTAAAAGTAGTTGCATCTAAACGTGGAAAAAAAAAATAACGGAAATAGAGTAATGGTGTTTTTTTTTTTAATCACGTTGGTGATCTGTGATGGATTCGCATCCATCACAGTAGAAAGAGGTTGCAAATCACATTAAATCAAAAGTAAACTTTTATTTTTTATTGAAAGGTATAATAGCGTCCTCTATCATGATCAATTCATTATTCAAATAAGAACCTTTTATTTATTTTTAATCAAGAAGACTTTTAATTTATATAGATTGCGACTAAAATGATCTTCTTGTTTATAAACATCTATTTCATCTTTCATGCAACCTTTTGTTTAAGATTCATTCATAACATTTAATTATATTATCATTTATCATGATATATTAACTCAGTTGACAGCGATAAGTTTATTTTTAAATTAACATATTTTAAAAAAAAAAAACCTTAATTGTTAATATCAATCTCTCTTCTAATTTATTACTTTTACAATATTTATTTTTTAATTATAGATATTCTACTCTAAAAATAATATAATTAATACTAGAAATATTACAATAAAGTCTTATATGCAAATTCCACAAAATTATATCACCATTCCACTGTAATTACCTTGTAAAAATCAAAATCATTATATTCTACTGTTTATAAAAGTATACACATTTGAGAAAAAAAGGTGCATAAACGTATTTATGAAACGACCAAGTTATAAAACTCCTCATAAGATGATAAAAACAACTAAGGACGATAAGGAAAAGAAGATCACAAATATCAGTACGATGAAATAATGATTCTGCTAAATGCAATTCAAATAAATTCCAATTTGTTCCGGGCAACATTTGACGCCCACACCTATAAACAAATCTGTACACGAAAAAACGAAAAACAACACCAAAATCAAGAAACAAGAATCGACCGAAGCAGGGAATGGAAAACTCAAAACTGTGATTTAATTTCAGTTTTGTTTCGCTGGTCTCACAGAAAGGATCCCTCTTTGATGACGTTTCGGAATGTGAGAAAACAGAAAACACTTGAAGGAGTCTGTGTTTGTACGTAGATAAATGATGAACCTAGTTTTCATTTGATCTGATATCAAACAACTTTGACTTGTATGGTATGATTGATGATTGATTATAGATGAAAGAAAAGAAAGTTGGAATTTGTTTCCTTCAAGAACTGTTTGGATAAGAAGCAAGCAAGTGCCCAGGTATGCAAGGCGAATTCTTCCACGCTTTGGCGTGCAGTTTCAGAATCTCCTTCGCTTTTTCCTTCGCCTTGTTCCCGCTATCCACCTGCAGCACCAAGCAGAGCTTCGCAACCACCCCCAGCTGCACCATCTCCTGCAACAAGCCGGGCGTCGCCGAGAATCTACACACCGCCAGCAGAATCTTCGCCGCCCTGTCGTTCGCCATCGTCGACACCCTCAGAATCTTCTTTGCCACGATCGCCAACCCCGCAGCGTGCGCCAGCAACTCCGCCCGACCGTCCGCGCTCTGGCACAGAATCTCCAACAAAACGAGCATCATCTCGCAGGGCTTCCTCTCCTTGTATTCCAGAAGAAGCTCCACGATCACCGGCGCCGCCCCGGCCTCCACCGCTTTCACCCTGTTCCTCGCCCACGGACACACCTGAATGAGCGTCTGAAGCGCGGCCTTGGAACCCTTCTGGGAAATCTGGTCCTTCAGAACTTGAACCAGTTCGATGAACAGTTCCGGTTTTAGGTTACTTAACTGCACAGGATCCGCCACTTCTGACAACGACTTCAGCAGAAAAACCGCGTAAGCGCGTGACTCGTAGATTCCTCTCTGCATAACCTTGGTTAACGAGTGTACAAACTCGGGGTGACTCAGTAGAGTCTTCAAACCCGTTTCGGATAAATGAATGTTGTGTAATAAGCTCAATGCTTCATCGGCAACGCTAGCTTTCAACTCCAGCTCCACGTCATCGTCTAAACTCGAGTTTATGGTGTTGGTTATAACCGAAGCTAGGAATTTAACCGCGCCTGCGGATTCGATGGAGCGTTTGTTGGTTTGGGACTCCGAAGCGATGGATTTGAGGGTTCGGAGGCACTGGAGCTGGAGGTTGGGGGAGCCGGAAGCGTCTTTGAGGAGGTTCTGGATGACGGTTTTGTCGACGGGAGACTTGGGCGTTGGGATTCGTTGGACGCCGTGGGAAGCGTTGACGGTGCACCAGGCCTGGATGAGACGGCGGAGGGTGTGGTTGGGAGTGAGGTCTGGGAGGAGAGGCTGCTTGGTAACGGGACACGTGTGGTTGTTTGAAGCGAAGAGCCATTTCTCGATGCTGTGGCGGTCGTAGGTGATTCCGGTGGAGACTGTTACGGGGTCCTTCATGAGTTGGAGGGAGATAGGGCAGAGGAAGAAGGGAGGCACGTCGATTTCGTCCATTTCCAATTGAATCGATGAATGAATGAATGAATGTGATTTGGGAGAAGAAGTGTTGTTGAGGAAGAGAGAGAGGAGGTGGTGGGTATTTATAGGGTTCAAATTGGGGAAAGTCAAACACGGAAAAATGTGCCACCACCTTCTGACGAACGACTTTTCCAATTACTATTGGATGGGATGGGACTCAACAAAGTCAACTTGAACCAGCCAACACCAGGTTCAGTTTTTGGCACAAGTTGCAAGCAAACCAAGTGCTTTCATTTTAACCATTCTCCTTCCATGCGAATGCATTTAAGACAGTTACAACCGTTTCATTGGCGGTTTTGCTTTATATTTTCTGTCCATTTTTTATATATTAGTGTATTAAAAAAATTGTTTTAATATATTTTGAATCTTAAACATTAAGGAATCTTCTTAGAAAGGATTGAATGAGCTTTGCAAGATTAATTAATTTATACTTTTCTTTTATGTTCATGGATGTATTTATTTCTTTTATGTAAAAATGTATTCCTCTTTTATATGTTGAAAAAGTATGTTTTGATGAAGTATACGTTAATAGGATATATTTGGATAGTGAAGTTAAATAAGGTGTAACTAAGGGAATATATGTCTAATCTATGAAAAATTCGTACATCTAAATACTAACTATTTATAATGTTTTAATGGAATTTTTACTTGTATAGGTCTTGGTCATATTTCTAAAACAGTTTTAAAACTTCATTAATGTATAATCATCTTACTACTTATCCAAGCGTTATCTAACATAGGTTCAAGATGGGTTAGATTATCTGTAGGTGGCCAAAATCTTCTCAATACAATGTTTGTATACTAGCCTCTCAAGGTCGATAAAGGATGAGTAATAAAAAGTTGAAATAAAATTATTTTCAGTTAATGTATTAATTCGATCTGTACACTAGTCCCTATGCTTAAGGATGGATGAGTCAACAAAAGTCTTTAACAAAGAAAATTATTTTTCTTTAACCAACAAAATGTTAGCTTTATTTATACATTATTCCTTATGATCAAGAGAAAATTCCCGTGACATCGCTTATATATGGTTGTCTCACTCTGCTTCACTTCACTTTTTCTTTACTGTTTTAACTTTGCTATATTCTTCTTCATATTACAAATATCATGGAGGTTGCTAACCCAAAAAATAAGTTGTTCAACCAATTTTGAATGAAATGCACTGCAAATCGAGAAAGAAAAGAAAATGGCCAAGGATTCCTAATTGTGGTCTTTCATGAACTCTAGACTAACTAATGCAAGTGCTTCAAAAATATTTTCACGGTAATTTAAATAAAGTATAAATGTGATAATAAATACATAATTAATTATGAGCTCATATCTTAAAATATTTACTTATTCATGATACTTTATTAATTTTTTATTAATATGGGTCTTTGTTATACATTTAAACTGCTCTGAACACCTGATTACTTGATTATTTATTTAAGTTTTGTAACCTGAATTGAAGATGTATTACATTTCTGTATGAATGTAAGTGATCGAAATATCCTAGGTCACAAAGTGCATGTTCTTTACACATATATTATCCAATAGTTTGAAAAAAAAAATAGCATTCATCAATGGAGAGATTGAAAGGATAAAACATCGAAAGTTATAATAAATAAACTAAAAGCTTATTTTAGGAAAAATATTTAATCACTTCTCATAGATTAATATTATTTATGAAATAATAGATTAATTTTTATTAAAATATTACGAATAAGTTAAAGTATTTTGAAAAGTCAGGGGAGACAAATGTTCTCAGTACACCCTACTCTAAGAGCGGTTCTAACGGTTACTTTTTAATTTTTGAATTATGCTGAATTAGTAGTTCAATGCCTTTGTTAGACTTCTTTGTAACCAATTTTTTACTTCTAAGAATTTTTCTTAACTACATTTAAAAAGATAACACTGCCTGAAACCCTTATACATATCAATTTTAAATTGAAATATAAATAGGTAAAGATGGTTTGAATGAAATTAAATAGGTCATGCACACAGAAATTTGTAATTAGAGTTTTTTTTTGTAGCATTTATGATTTACAACTTTGACTTTGTTTTAAAGTTGTATTAGTTGGTTTCTCTCTCCATTGTCTAGCTGGAACTCATGCAGGCTTCTTAAATAGTATTAAACGTTAGGATTTGACTTTTGGGTTTTGGCCTACATTAAAATATAGGAACAAAGAAACATTGGTGGGAACCTGAACAACATTATAACTTCCATCACTTGAAATGCAGTATTCTTACTTACACAGTTACAGTTGTCACAGTTGTTGAACTAAGAACATGTTGGTTTTTCTTTTTTATTTTCCTCTCATCAATACAAATAATTAAAATAATAATTTTATCTAATAAAAACTTGGATACGTGTCTTTGACAATTTTAATTAACTTGCCTTTTTTCTGAATATTACACTTTTTTTTTTCTTTTTGACAATTTTCTTATCACAAAAATTTAAACTTGGTAGTACCTATTCGTTTTTATGCTTCAAGTTATGTGAAATCAGTGAAATATATATATATATATATAACTGAAAAATGTGATGGATCCATCC
>Ga0209489_107132_pt1 | contig 17059 bp, 5 predicted proteins | sample SiratrowhiteBW_FD_187527 | JGI IMG/M metagenome (GOLD analysis project Ga0209489, IMG submission 187527) | Root nodule microbial communities of legume samples collected from California, USA - Siratro white BW (SPAdes) (version 2) | ecosystem: Host-associated > Plants > Roots > Nodule | place: USA... | reverse complement strand
ATGGACTATTTAGATGTGATTAATTGATTTTATATCATGATGTGCATTAACGTTCAAATCTGTTCATAATAGAAATTATTCAAATTATTGATGAGTATCCCAGATATAATTTCTCTATGTTATAATAAATTATTTCTGATACAGAATTAATCAAGTTTAATGCAGTTTTAAATATTAGAGAAATATTTCCAGTTTGAGCTCCATACATTAGAAAGTCAAGATTGCTTTGTTCAAGCATCCCAACGGCTAGTTTCTAAAAAGCTACATATAGAGGAGCAAGTTCAAGTTAAAAAAAAAAATACAACAAGAAGCAAGAAGAGAAATACATCATATAATACTTTGAAGAAAATATACTGAGTGTTTATTGTCAATCTGCTATAGAGAGCATCTAGAGTTTTGGGTTGTGTGAAACCATTGTGTAATTCTTCACTATTGTGAAGTAAACCCTTGTGAGCTTTCATTGTTCTCTCCTTTGAGAGTGTTTCTTTAATTCTTGAGTGGTCTTGATCTCAGTGGGAGATTGGGACTGGTTTAACCTAGAGAGGTTTGTGTACTCGTGATAACCTGGAGAGGTTTGTGTACTCGTTGTAACTATTTGCTTAATAGTGGAACCTCTTGAACAGTTTGTTCAAGGGAGAACTGGATGTAGCCCAAGAGATTAGGGTGAACCAGTATAAAATTGCTTTATCTGTGGTTATATATTTTTGCCTTGGTTGGTGGTTTCTATTTATAGCGAATTGAGTTCAGGCTCCATTCAACCCCCCCTTCTGGAGCCAGTTGTTCCTAACAATAACAACAACAATAATAATAATACCAATAATAATAGTAATATTTATATTTATCATATTAATAATAATAATTGTAATTGTAATTATAATAATAAGTATAAATATAATTGTAACATGACTAGAAAGTTGTTTTGGGCTAGTGGTTATAGGTTCTCTAAGCTGTGACAGGTCTTGGGTTCAACTCGCCCTTGGTTTTATCCAAAATCTCATTGAAATGATTAGTGGTGGGTAATAAAAATTATAAAAGTACTATAAATGATAATAGGAGTAATAGATATAAAAATAATATATTTTTTTATAATAAAAATAATATTCTCTAATTTTTAAAATCGGTCACTGATTCGGTCACAGAATTGGTCACTGTGCATCAACGACCAGCAAAATAGTGATTGAAGCGTTTGATAACTAAATCGGTCATTGTTTTAATCAGTGACCGATTTTAGTCATTTAGTGACTGATTTTTTGGTCACTATTAACGATTTTTCTAATAGTGTTAAAGTCCACTTCTGATATGGTATCAGAGCTGATGATTTGTCTTTGTGACCGGTTCAGATGAGTGCAATTTGATCCCTGTATTGAAAGTCTTTCTGACCAAATTTTCAGGCAAGTGTGTCCCATAATGATGACGGTACTTTAAAAGGATGGCTTTTGAGGTACTCATGTTTAAAAATGTTTCTCCTTAAGGGAGAGTTTACCAATGTGGAAGGGACTTGCACTTGAGGAGAAGATTGTTAGGTATCCAAGTGTGAGTCTAGTCCTACATTGAGTAGAAATGAGAAAGTTAAGCAATATACAAAAAAGAAGACTCACAAACCCAATGCCTTAAGGTTTTGGGTTGAAAGTGGTGTCATTCCCTTGTGTGGATAAGAAAGTAAAAATGAGTTTTAAAAGGTAGAACATCAATTGAAAGATTAGGTGACAAAACACTAGAGAATAGAAAAAATGACAAACGATAAAATTAAGACTAAATTTAGAAGTAAAAATCGAAAAATATCCTAAATTCTAAAATAAGAACAAATTTAAATCAAGCACAAAAGATGAATACACGACTGTAAAATAATCTCACACTCGAAGATTTTCATTCAAGTCATGTAATCAACTTAAATAGAAAACAATGTATGTAAGAGTGATATAATAGTGTGAATTACTCTAGTTTATTGTTTTCTTTTGTATGTGTATTCAACCTTTGAGTTTCATTTTCACATTTCATTTTCTTTTTTCCATTTTTCAGATTAACATCACGACCTTGTTTTCTTTTTTCTTCTCAAATTCAAGAGCAATTCAACATAATTAGGTTCAATTTCATTCCTTTAGTCAAATAGCAATATGTGTATAATGTTCTAGGAAAATATTCAATTTAAAACTGAAAAGAAAAATGTAGAAAGACTCTTGACTTTCATATTTAAAAAAAAAAAAAAGTGCTTTGGAATTGCACTAGTGATCTAAGAGCAAAAAAGAAACTCAAAACACAAAGAGAAAGTAAAAGATGAGCATTCAACTAACATGTTTTGATTGCGAAAAATTGTGTAAAATTTAGGCTCAAACATACATATACAAGATGAAATTTAGACAAAGAAGAAGATGACAAACTTATCCCTTAATGCTTTCTTGCCCAGTTCATAATACCAAATGATGGAAGACACTCTAAGGCTCTCTATACCAGCAGAAAAACTCAAGATTTAAAATTTTTTCCCAAGTTTCTAATGAGAAACTTGAAACTCGAGGTCTTTACTTCCAAGGAAGGATATTTGGTGGTGAGGCTAGGATAATACTCCCATTTTAGATGACTATAAAGAATAAGAAGACAAACGAAATAGCATAGTCAATTCAAGTTCAATTCAAAGTGAAAAATACAAGAGGCAAAAGGCTATATTTATATATGATTAACCCCTCTCGCACATCATGATATAAAGAATGTCAAACTAATTACAAGGGAGTTTAATTTAGTGCCTCATGCTTACTCCAAATCCCACATCACCCCCAACAATGTGATTTCTTGTGTTTGTAAACCCTCCTTGTGCTCAGATTTGTATATGGCTGCATGAAGTTATGGATGGTCGTGTTTTGACTACTCTTGACCCCTTCGATTAGGATTTTGACTTCTCTAATGAGTAGGGTTGAATGTTGACTTGTAAATTAAGGTTACTTTTCTTCTACTATTATATTCGGTAATGTTAAACATCATTTCCATTATTTCTTAATTTTCGCTCTTTAGTCTTATTCTCTTAAGCTTAATTTCTATATTTTCTTTCGAATGTTTTGTGCTTGAAGTATGATGGTTCGCTTTCAAAGTGTTTAGCTTAAATAAATATAACTTAAGCATGCTACAATTCTTGCTTAAGCAAGTTTTGCTTAAACAAGAATCAACCTCACTTGAACAATTTTCATTTAAGCTCATCACAACCATCGCTTAGGAAGAAGTCGCTTTAAGCGAAATTGATTCTCAATAAGAAACTTTGTTACTTTATGGTAAACTTAAATGAAAGGTGGTTTTTACATTTTTTTAATCTTATATGGCCATAACAAAGATTACAATAAGAATAAGAGAGCATGTGTAAGCTTCTACAAAGTAGTGCCTCTCTGTAAGAGGGAATTTATCAGGAAGTGGTATTGGTTAAGATAATGACAAACATCCAATAACCTTCTACTTAGCACACAATGAGGCTTAGTACGTATAAGTAAAGAAAAGAAAATCCATTCCCGAGAGAAGGGTTAAGTTGTCATAAAACGAGTCAGAACTTCACCTATAGGTTAGAGGTGAGATGGTGGAAGAAACTCTTTGAGCTTGACACACATTTCAATAAAAGCATTATTAGGGAGTCCTATGTTAACACTAACCATTAGAGAGCCACAAAAGAGGATGGAGAGTTTGAGTCATTGCTCTGCATTTTTTTATCACACACTCTTTATAAGCTCTTATTGTGCACCACTTGAGGATGTACACAAGCCTTAACCACAACTAGCAGAAGGTTACCACAAGAAACATTTCATCCACTACCATAAGATATGCAACAAGTCAGAGCTATAACTAAAGTCAATCGGATGACAACTACTGCAAATAGAGGACCATGAACATGGTGATGGACACACTTCCTGGATTCTCTATCCATATATGATAGCCATGTTCTACCCCAAAAAGAGTATGTTGCTCACGCTGATTAGCCATCAAGCTTTGAGAAGTAGCTCGCAATTGAATCTTGAAGTTTGAGAACATTGACACCTCTGGCTCTTTTATTTTTTTATGTTCTTTTAGTTTTAGTTTTTAGTTCATTTTCAAATTGTCTATATCTTTGCAAAATTTAGAGTGATAAAATTTTATAATTTAATTACCTTGTGTGCATTTTGTTGGAGATTCTACATCGACTAGAGATAGGGCCTTTCAATAGTTTATAATATGGGTGCAAACCTCACTTTATAAGCTGATTTTGTAAGGTTGAGTTAAGCTTAAAGTCCACTTCTTAATATGGTATCAGAGTCTATCCTAGCACGGTTGTTAGGCCACCTGCTATCGAGCCGCTATCGGACCACCCTTAAACAATATAGTCTCATGCACAAGTTGAGCAGTCTTGGCGTGAGGGGTGTGTTGGAGATCTCACATCGACTAGAGATGAGACCTTTTAATAGTTTATAATATGGATGCAAACCTCACTTTACAAGGTAGTTTTGTAAGGTTGAGTTAAACTTAAAGTCCACTTCTTAATATATTTATTCTTATATTTCAAATATATATATATATATATATATATATATATATATAAAACATATTTAAATCAATAATAAGTCATAACTACGTTTTAAATTTAACTATTACACAAATTTATAAAATAATTTAATTGATATTTTCAATAAATCAATGCGATCTCTATCACATTTCATAAAATAGCTTCAACGGTTCCAAATACCAGCTTAAGCAATAATACTCAATAAAAACAACAAGAGAATCTTAACTTTATTGTGTTTAATCACTTAATTAAGCGCAATATTTGCTTAAGCAATAATATTCAGCGAGCAACATTTAAAGAATATTAACTTTATTGTGAATCGCTTAACATTGTTGAACAAAAGTCTATACTCACTCAATAATAACTTAACTACTTTTCATCCAATATGTACTCTTGTTTACAGTGTCTTCAATCTCAATTAATTTAACTTAGAATGACAATATCCTCACCTTAGGTAAATAACTCTTAGTCATTTAAAATAGAATTGAACACGCTTATTGCTTTTTTTATGACTTTTATGATACTTTCATTGTGATGCTTGTGACATCACAAAAATTATCACTTATTCTATTTATATATTTTATATATTTTGTAATGCTTATTTTTATTGATGTACATTTAGTATTGTCACTAATAAGTTTTGCAAAATATTTAACAACATCGTCATAAAATTCAAAAGAGATATTTACTAAAAAGAACCTTTTTTATAAAAGTTAAATATTGGTCACAAAATATATCAATACTAAAATTAAAAAGAAATATTGTAGATACAGGATAGATATATGTGTTGATTGAGCCTAAAGTTGTGGTATTTGAGACTGTTACTGTGGAATTTTGGTATATCCATTGCATTTAAGCTGTAACAGTGGTCGGGTTGAATTGTTGTAAGAAGACCCAAGCTGACGTCCCGAGTGTTACAAATGAGTAACAGGATGAAGTATGGAAGTCTGGACAACTTCCAAATAACATCTATAGTTACGGTTTTGCGTTGAAGAGACACCTAACATGCGTTGTCTGATTAAAGATCAACATATAGATGATTGAACACTCATGTGCATACTTGGAAATAAGGTTTGCCACACACTTTTCTACTGGTGGTTCCGCATGCTATAATAACATCCAAGTTCCCATCCCATCCCAATAATTCACTTTCATAATTTTACATTTCAAAAAGTCAGATATAATTATGCACTGTACAATGAAAGTACGACTTCGATTTTATAATGTATTTTTAATGAAAGAGTTTCTGATATATGTTAATATAAAACAAACTATTTATAAATATTTTTTAAAATTATTACATAATTCGTAATTAAAATATTGGTATATGAATATGAATTTCAATTAATTATAAATCACGTATCTTTTTGGTATATTAAATTAGTAAATTGAAACTAAAGAGTTCGCGGAGTAAAACAAAACAAGTTTCACATTCACAAGTCCGTTTTAGTTCCCATTCATATTGGTGAGATAAATGTAAATTTATGTTTAAACTCGAGGGATATTCCTTCTTGAATTTTTACCTAAAATAAAAATGTAAAGAGACTATTTTAGAATGAAGCTGTGTGGGGTAAGGCATGTAGCAGTTTAAACTCGTGAACTACTTTAATTTTATCTCAATAATTTATTTTACACACACAAACATATATTTACGTCTATATCTATATATCCATATATATATATATAATAATTTTGTTTGTTAATTATTTTTAAAAAGTAAGATACATATTCTGTAAACAAAACATAAAGAGAGTGTCTAGCAATACTTTTTATTATTATTGTTTGTCTATAAATTTATTTTACAACAAATTTTAGAAGCTAATTAGGAAAAACATGTTTGTATAGTTTTAAAAACAAAGGTGTTTGACGAATCTATACGCTCCTTTTCAACGTCTTCTGATTTTCTTTCCAAATCTGTATGCTTAGCTTTCAAAAGGGCCTAAAACATTTTCTCCGACAACTCATCAGCAGCAAGAAGCGTCAGAATCTTCCCTCGGTACCTAACAGTGAGTCAGGTCCCACACTGCAAAGGGAAACATGAGCTTGAACCTAATGAGTCATGAAACATATATATGTTCACAAGGGACACTGAATGACGCATAATGTCATAAGATTTTGTTGAACTGCTACCTGCAGCAACTCAAAAAATTGAGCTTCTTCAAGATAGAATATAACCTAGTTTTGGGATTCAAAACTATATGATCGAAGTAGTGTTGACCGTGCGAGTGTATGGGTTGCTTATGATTTATACCTGTATCAAAATAGTTTCTATTATAAAATAGTTTCTTCTTTTAGTTGAGCAAATATAATTTCTATACATAAATCAATTTAGTTTGTAATATATAGTATTAAAGGGTTACCGATTTCTGCCCGACATTTTAACTATTTGGACCAACGTGATATGCCAAGATGTTCTCGGCCCAATAAAGAAGCCAACATTCAAAAGCATAATAAATTAAGTATAAAAATTTAATGATAATAGAAGATTTAATAACTTGATTAAGATTAATATATATATATATATATACAGAGAGAGAGAATTTTTTAAGATAAAAATACATGGGTGGCTTTTGCTGGTATTTCTTATTTGAATATCTCCAAGGATTTTAGATACCACACAAAGAGAGCTGAAAGGCCTTAGAGACCGTGAAGAAAATTACTCTAACTATTTTTGACGCAAATGGTGAGATGGAGGAAAAATTTCCTACGACCTTGAAGGATATAGTAACGCATCACAAACCAATAGTATTGTTTCCGACAAACCTTTCCAGCAAGCTATAAGGAGCACTATGTATAAGTGGTCCTAGTTTGATCCTTTAATAGTCATCATGGGGATGTGCTTTGAATTAGAGGCTATGCATATAAAACGTATTGTGTAAGATCATTTACTACAAAAAAAAAAAAAGTTTTTTAGAAACTAATTTTTAGCTATCAAATGAAATGGTTACTAATTGTGACCAAAATAGTCATCAAATTAGACTTTGATTGTTAAATAACTACAAAATAGAAGTAATGATCGAGTTTAGTTATCAATTAAATCAAATATTTGGTATCTAACATTAATTACCTGATAACGGATTTTCAGCAAGTGTACTGAGTCCTCAAGTAATATAGTAAGTAAGAAGAGTATCGTATCCACAAGGAACGAAATTTGATTGAAAACTGAATATGTATCAATGTATGGTGAACAAAAACAAGTAATCATAATGATGATTTTGTTTGGAAAATTAAAGAACGTAACAATAAAGCAATTAATAATAAAAGTGATAAAATTAATAGTAATAAAGGCCTGGGGATTGAATAGTAATACTCTTCTTCGCGTACACTCTTAACCTAATTTAATATCATTACTTTCAATTACCAATCTGTGCAAATAAAAGTCTTTTCAACCTGATTCCTCTAGCATTGAATTTCATAAATAAAATTACCTAGCTTTTATCCCTAGTTACTAGAATAATTTAATCAACATTAAGATTAGTTGCTCTAAACAGTCACTACACCATAACTCATCCTTGAACTTATACATGCAGTGCGTTTACGTTTAGTTCTGATTTCAAAAAGTGATTTCCAGTCAAATTAAGAAATCTAAAATAAATCAAAGTAAGAATAAAACGTAAAATAAAGGTATTGAATTAAATGAAATTAAACTAAGATCAAGAGTGCATTTGAAGAAGAGAATTTACATTCAATCCCAAGAGTGAGAGACTTAGCTATGCATGGTAGCCATGAAATTACAAAAGAAAAAGAAAAGAATAAGCTTGATGACGGCGGCGACCTCCAACAAGTATCCAAGGACGAGAGAAGGTGGATCATCCCTTTACGTTTGCCCTCAATCCTTTTTATAGCTTTCGCCTCCTCAATTAGGTCAACGCGCCACAATTATTTTGTGAGTCACACCCTCAATAACGTGGATCTTCTTTCTTTAGGTTTTCGCACATGCTGGTCTTTAAGTGAGTTTTAGCCCAAGCTGCTCGTTTAGCTTAAGCGAAAAGTCACTTAAGCTCTTCTTTTCTATTCCTTTTTTCCATTCAGCGTCGCTTTTCTCTGCTCTCCTTGGATTTAACCTAATTCTCAACAAATTTTCTCTCTCCATAATCAAACGCATTAAATTGAAAAATAAATAATAAAATCAATTAAAAATCAAATAGAATCAAATCTAAACTGAATTAGCAACAAAATCAACCTAAGAAATAAAAAAATCAACCATAAAATCTCTACAAATTAACCAACATTCAATGCTTATCACTACCAAGGTTTTAGTGACCTATGTCATTAGATTCTAAATTGGTATCTAATTAAGTTAGAGACTATTTAGAATCTAATGACATAGATCACTAAATTCAATCATTATTTCTATTTTGTAGTTATTTAGCAACCAAAATTTAATTCGGTGACTATTTTGATCACAATTAGCAACCATTTCATTTGGTAGCTAAATATTGGTCTTTAAATAACTTTTTTCTTGTAGTGATTAAAAAAGTTGAACTAAGAACATATAATCCAATCTCTACGCCCCCTTACTTCTCTCAAGGGCCTTACTATAAGTTAGTTTATCTCTTTACCACACAATTTCATAGATTTTTATTTTTTTTATTTTTAAATTTGGGCATGACACCTTGACAAATAGTTTATCTTACAGTAGTAGCCTTGCGATTAAGGTCTCATGATGGTCTTGTGGTGGTAGTCTCATAGTAGTTTCACTGTAATAGTCTTGCCATGGTGGAGCAGAAAAAGAAGGGTGGAGAGCAGCAATGTGCATGAAAGAAACATGAGGAATAAGAAGAATCACAATAAGGAAAATGTGAAAGGATTTTTTTTTTTTTAACTTATAGACGAGACTATTTATGTCATTTCAATTTAAAATTAACATAAAAAATATAACTTTCAATGTTTCTTTTGAATTGATTCACATATAAAGTCTTATTTTATTTGTCAGCTATTCCACCTACTATAATGAGTCGGTTTGTAAAGTCATAGTAAATTATCATTAAATATTAGAATCTAATGACATAGGTCACTAAAATTTTGGTAACTAATATTAGATACTAATTATCTTGACTTAATTGGTCACTAAATTCAATCATTACTTCTATTTTGTAGTTATTTAGCAACCAAAATTTAATTTGGTGACTATTTTGGTCACAATTAGCAACCATTTCATTTGGTAGCTAAAAATTGGTTTCTAAATAGTTTTTTTCTTATAGTGTAATAGAGATAAAGCTAAAAAATAAACTACGAAAAGATTGATAAAAGAATTAAACAATTACAAAGGAAGAATTGCTAGCAAAATGATGAAGTTTCCTTGTGTAAATAAAGTAAAAAATTCTTTTTCTTTAAGATTTATACAAGTTTGGTTTTGAAATAAGATATATAAGATAGAGTTTTTATCTCTTTTCTTATACATGACTTAATTTCTACTTAGAAATAAATGCTATCTTATCTTGTCTTCACTTTAAATCTCAACACATAGACCTATGTATAAGTACCTTCACGTTATAGACCTATGTATAAGTACCTTCACGTTATAGACCTATGTATAAGTACCTTCACGTTATAGACCTATGTATAAGTACCTTCACGTTATGTATAAGTACTATGTATAAGTACCTTCATTTTAAGAATGTTTCTTTCTATTTGGCTGAGAATTCCTAAAAGAGTACAAACCTCTTTTATTAACTTATCTTGAATTTCTTATATTCAAGCGATGATTTTTTTTTCACTTATATTGATTCCTTGAAATTGAAAGAGGACCATCTAGAAGACAACATATTGAGCATCTGACCAACGCCATGACTAAGAGACTGGAAGAGGAAGAAGGACTTCAGAAGACTCTTTTGTTTAATGGAGTGTGAAATATTAGACCTCCTTTTTCCTTCTTCTTAGCCTTCTTAAAATGTAAATAGGAGTAGAATATTTTTGTATAGGATTAGGAATTTCTTTTTTAAAATGTATAAGCATAAGTGGGTTACATTTGGTCCTCAATTAGGGCTACATTTGGGTCTCACACAAGAACTTATAGTGGTTTATAACACAACTAATCGTATACTAGTCTCAGCTATTCAACATTAGAATAATTAGAGTTCACTTTCTTTATATGTTTAATACAAACACTTGATACATGCAAAACATATACAAGACAGAAAACAACACAAGATCAACTCTCGAATATAATAAACAGGATATGCCCTAACCTTGGATCACACCAAGAGGAAAACAACCAATTCAACTCTTTAACTATCCAGAGGAAACAAATCGAAAACACCTCAAAAACTAAAAAAGAGAGAGATGTTACCACAAAATACAACAAAAGTAGCACAAGAGTAATTCAATAGCTCTACACAACATTTTTTAAAGAATTCTTGAACAATATTGAAAGCACACTTTCAACAAATGAAAACAACTTAAAATGATCTCAATGAAGATTGTAATATTGCTTTTAAAAATAGTATAAGATGTGTAAAAGAGTGAATCAAAGGTTATATTCAAAGCATTTATTAAAAACTGATTCAGACGCATTTAATCGATTGTCTTAAGCTGGTAATATATTATTGTACATAAAATTTAAAAAGAAGTGAAATTTCTCTCTAATTAAATCCATTATTTCATGTGTTAGTATATTATATTTTGTTTTCATTTATTTCAGAAATGAACTTAAAGAAAGTTAATCGATTATTAAATTTAATTGATTAGTTTCTTAGAAACATTTTTGTAGACTTTGTTTTCAATCAGTTAACAAAGTAGATAATCAATTATCCTATTTTGAAGCATACTAAGAACAATTTAATCGATTACATAAAAAATTAATTGATTAAAACAAATTTAAAACATTTTTCATTTTAACCTTTTGAAAACAAATTTGTATTAGCTAATTTTAAGATTGAGCATGTGCTAAACTGAAACTCTTGTGATTACCTTGTATGTAAGATTTTCAAACACCCACAATAAATTGTATAACTCAATACATCCAGAACATCAAAATCTTCAAATATCATTATCAAAACAACTTCTCTTGAGGCTAGACTTTCTAATGACATCTAACACTTGATGCATGATCTAAACTTGGATGTTGGAGATGATAACACATTGTTTGCATTAGAGTCTTTAAACATACAGGTTCAAACATATAGTAGAAGGAACTCCCTCTTGCTACGATATTTCCCCATGCACTAAGCTATCATCACATGAAATACAAGTAGAAAAAACAATAAAGAGCCAAGACTAGAAGTATATATATATATACTCATCTACAATAAAACATGTATACATTCTTCCCCTTGGGACATTAGAAGAAAGAAAATATATCCAGAATCATATAAAACAACATGTGTCCAAGAATGAAAACAAGTCAAATAAGTTTGCAATAATCGATTAAGCTCAAATTGTAATCGATTATCCTAAACAAAAATTTAGTTGCATAAATATTACTCTCTAAAATAATAGATTATCATTCCCTGTAATCGATTATTTTGCCTATAAAACATAAAAAAACCAAGGATTTTATATGATTTGAATCTATTATTTGCTAACTTAATCCATATTTCATTATGATAATTAATTAATTTACAATTTAGCAAATTAAAATATGAATTATGAGCATAAAATAAACACTAAAAATTTTAATACATGCATACAAATTAAATTTATTTAAACAAATTCATTTATCTAAACATAGAATCTTATTCAAAGTTTTTCTTGAACATTACATAAATTTCTAGTCAAGAAATAAAATCAAATGCATGAGATAGATGAAAGAAAATCTTAATTTTGACTTGATTCTCCATTGCTCTTGGCACTGAGTCTCTTTAATTTCCTCCTAATGATATGAAGAGATGAATATTTTCCAATGTTTCATCATACTTTTTATCCTTATTTAGCTGGTAATTATATATCTGGTCCAGTTTAATTAACCAACAAAGCTCGTTCAAAAGGTGAAAAAGGATTTTATTCTCTTTCTTTTACTTGGGCTTCATCAGTTTGCATAGGCTCATATTATTCTTCAAAATCCACATTTGTTCTTCATTCTTGTACAACCATTGTTGTCCTCATTTAACCATTCCCATTTTGTGAAGTGCAACTTCCTCAATTTTATTAGAGGGGTGAAGACCAGCAGTAGTTTTCCCTTCTAAATCCACTCCATAATGCTAAAAAACTTTTGAGAAAAAAAGTTGCAAAGGGAATTTGATATACATGCAACATTTTTTACTACAACATAGTTTCAAAAATAATAGCTATCTAATACAATTGAATGCTAGATTTGAGAGCAAATATGAACATGTTATCATTAAATAGTTGTGCATGATTACTGCCTCTTGGAGCCAAAATCCAAGTAATAAGAAAGGATAAAAACCTTTCATCAATCTTCATATCCCTTGTTTCAAAATGATTAAAAGTGGTTCTTGAATAGAGGAATGATTTCTTAGGCAATACAGGTCATGGAAATCCATCTAGTAGATTGCAGGGTGGACCTTTGATGATGGAAATAAGCTCGCGTCACCTTACATGTGTTCTTCTTCACTTGATTAATTTTGATCTTTTTTTTTATTTTTACTTAGAGATGATGAAATCGGTGGAAACATTGAGTATAAGTAGAAGAAAAGTCATGGTTTTGTGGAGATGGAGATTTGCTTAGAATTCCTAGAATGAGGTTAGGCCAACACTTAGAAGGAGGTATCGAAAAGTGTCTTAAGAAACTCTAATCTAGATAGAACCTAGACAAGTTTGAAGTGTTGAAAAATTGGGACAACAATTCATTAATCTCATCAAAGTTATTTTTAGATATGGCAAACACCTCTATTTATAGGCTAAAATATGATTAATCCTAACTTGTCTTGCAAGTTTCTCAAAACACTCTTAGTGAGAGGTTGACATGTGTCACTCCTTAAGAGGAGGAAATTCTCTTCTTTAGTAGCATGACAAGTTTCACTAGGTACCTTGCAGCCCAAGTTTCTAAATACTCTCCAATGAGAGGCAGACGAGTGGCATGAGGAGACTTAGAAGGCAAGCTTCAAAGGTGGCACCTAGTAGCCCCATAAGTGGCACTTATGTTCTTCTTATGTGGTTCCTATTTGGACTTTCAACTTCATTAGTGGACGTCCTATGTGGCATTTTATACAAGGCCCAAGGCCCAAAATCATATTCTACTTGACCTAAATTCCTATTCTACTTGGCTTCAATATAAGACATAAAAGTAAAATTCTATACTAATCTATACAATTTTTACAGATAGAGATCCTGTATTCTTGATATACCAATTTTGGTAGAGAGATCTCTTCAATGTTGAACTTGTGACCAAATGCCTTATTGGAGGCCCAAACAAGTCCAATTAGGTCCAAACTTCTAATAAGCTCTTGATCAAGCCTCTAGCCATGCGACCTATTTATTCTTATTTGCAGTCTTGGAGATGGTTCTCAATCATTTGACAAGGTCCATGGCTAAAAGAATAGAGCAGGAAGGATTTCAGAGGACTTTTCTTCTATGGAGAGTAATTTTTTAAAGACTTCCTTTTTTTCCTAATCTTAGTAGTAGCCTTGAGTAAAAATTAGAAGTATAATTTATATACAGGAATAATTTTCATTTTGTATAAAAAAATAGAAGTATAAGTGGGCTAATTTTGGAAATTGAGTGTTTGAGCCCTAAGGTGCAACACCTTCCTCATTAGGAAAGTTAAAATCCTACGTGAGGAGGTTAAATGCAAGATATGAACAATGTGGGACTTGCAGCATGTGTGTGTGCGTGAATTTCAAGTACAGTTACACTTCAGTCTATTTAGTCCGACATTCCCTAGGCTAATGAGTGTTAGGAGCTCTTAAAGCTATGAATAAAAGCCTACCTCCACCCTTTGTACTCACCTTGAAATTGAGCTTCAATTGAATTTCTAGTTAAATGCATTCTTATTGTTCTTCTGAGGTCTTTAAAATGGGAGTATTCTCCTACGGCATTTTATTCAAGGAACCCTCCTTGGAAAAGGAACCCTAGTCTTGAGTTTCTTCTGAAAAATTTAGAAAAAGTTTTAATTTTCTTTTAAGTCTTCTACTGTCATCAGGGATACTTCCATCAACAAGTATACCAAAATCTTATTAAAATCTTCTAAACTCGAAGAAATAAAATGACCTTCTAACTTGAATTTAGCAATGTTAACCCAAATATAATAACAAATAATAATTTAAATTCCTTTCACTTTTGATATCTAAACTCCCTCTGCATAACAGACTCTTGAATAAAAGACCCTTACCAAGTTAAGGTAATATTTACCTTGTAATTCCACAAAGGTCTCGAGGCCTTGATTTCTAAAAAAGCTCATGAAAGGTGAAGCCTTCACTCCTGAAATAATACAACATGATGTACTTATGAGTGATTTTTCTAAAAGAAATCTTGGAAGTTGAAGTCTTCCCATGTGTCTTCTTTACCAATCTAGCCTTCAAGGGATGATGGAAGCCTTTAAAAAGCATAAGCTTTTCCTTTCTTAATTGCAAAACATTTAGCCCCTTTTGCTTGAGAAAGAGAGGCCATATCTAAAGACTTTTCAAGAATGAAAAAAAGGGAGAGTTCAAAGATTTGAAAGGTGTAGAAGAAATTTGATTTTAATCTAGCGAATAATGAATGTATATTTTAAAACTTTTTAGAATGTATTAATAGGCACAAATATGACCATTTGGGAGATTAAAATCGAGGTTATTTCAATCAATCAAACTAACTGTAGAAAAGAATTTTAGGCTAAGCTAAACCAAATAAGAGGTGGGTGAATTAGTTTTAAAATGTTTGTGAAAATATTTACCTTTTCTTTAAGTTCTTTGAATAGTTATTCTTATTAGAAAACTGCATGCAATTGATTTAGGAATTAAGACTAATAAATATTAGCAACAACAAGATAAAAGAGATAGAGAAAGGGAGAGATCACACAAGAATTTATACTAGTTCAAATAGCAATTGATCCTAGATCCAATTTTGACTATTAAACCTTAGAATATATGGAATCCACTATCTTTCTATGTTTAGTACAAGCACTCAACACATGAAAAATATATACAAGACATGAAATAACACAAGTTCAACTCGTAAATACAATCAAAAGGATACGTCTTATCCTTGGATCACATCAAGAAGAAACCAACCAATTCAAATCTTGAAAATTCAATAGGAAACAAACTGGAAATATTCCAGTAACTCAAAAAGGCAAAGATGTTACTAGAAACCATAGTAGAAGCAACACAAGAGTAATTCAACTACACTATACAACCATTTTGAAAGAATTATTGAACAATCTTGAAAGCACACTTTTAACAAATGAAAATAACTTAAAATGATCTCGATGAACGTTGTAATATTGCTTTTGAAAATATTATCCAATGTGTAAAAGAGTGGATCAAAGGTTATATTTATAGAGTTTTGAAAACATTTATCAAAACATGATTCAATCGTATTTAATGAATTATCTTAAGTTGATAATTGATTATTCTTAGTTAAATTTGAAAATAAGTTAAAATGTTTTATGATTTAATTGGTAATTTCATGTGTTAATCGTATTTTCGCTTTTAATTTATTTTAAAAAGAATTCAAAAAAAAGTTAATTAAATATTAAAGAAGTTAATCGATTATTTTCTAAGACACTTTTTTATGTTCTCTATTTTAAACAGTTAATGAAGAAACATGTTCTAAAATACATTAAGAATATTTTAATCGATTATAGAAAACCTTAATCACTCACAAATAAATTTTTAAGTACAACAATATATTCATAAGTTATTGATATTCATATTATATATAATATGATCCAAGTAAGGATTAAGTCCAAGTTTCATATGTACATATAGAACTTACCTTACCACTATACCAAATCAATTTTGTTGTCATAATATCATTATTAGTATTCTTATTATGACCATTGTTATGATATTATTATTGCAATTATGATTTATGTGATTAATTATAATAATGTTATTAACAATAATATTAACATTAATAATAATAATAACAATAATAATAATAATAATAATAATAATAATATTAACATTAATAATAAAAATATTAATAATAATATTAATGTTTAAATTAATAATAATAATATTACTAATAATATTGATAATAATAATGATAATATTAACATTAAGGTGAACCATAATCAACCTTTGGTTTATTTTCAACAAAAGTGGGGATATTGTTCTTATATTCATACTACGCATTATCTAAAAACACTACAATAAATCGTGCAGCGATTAAAGGAAATCAAAAGGAAGGACAACAAGAATGATGATGATGATGATGATGATGATGATGATGATGATGATGATGATGATGATGATGATGATGATAGTAATAATAATAGTAATAATACTAATAATAAAAACAACAATAATAATAATAATAATAATAATAATAATATAATAATAATAATAATAATAATACTAATAATAAAAACAACAATAATAATAATAATAATAATAATAATAATAATAATAATAATAATAATAATAATAATAATACTAATAATATTATTATTATTATTATTATTATTGTTATAATTATTATTATTATTATTATTATTATTATTAT
>Ga0209489_107131_pt1 | contig 17060 bp, 3 predicted proteins | sample SiratrowhiteBW_FD_187527 | JGI IMG/M metagenome (GOLD analysis project Ga0209489, IMG submission 187527) | Root nodule microbial communities of legume samples collected from California, USA - Siratro white BW (SPAdes) (version 2) | ecosystem: Host-associated > Plants > Roots > Nodule | place: USA... | reverse complement strand
TATATATACTTGTCCTTTATATATACATTAATATAACTGTATATATACGTCAATTTGTTTTTTACCAAATATAAAATGGCTTCCATATGTTCTTTGAAAAAAAAACCCTACTTGAAATTATTTAAGAAAACAAAAATTTGAGATACACCATAAACAATCTCTGCCTTTACGGTTGTCTAGATAACAATATCAATAGAGACAATGAAAACATTATTACATCATTTGAATATATTATAGTTTTTCTTTTAAATACATATTTCTTGATTTATTTTGATAACTCATTAACTCGTGAAGAATTTATCCTCTTTTATTAATGCGTATCTTTATATATATATATATATATATATATATATATATATATATATATATATATACCTTCTAAATATATAATTGATTTTCACTTAACTGGTGTCTTTCTCCTAAATTGCATTGTATTTTTCGAACTCTAGCATTGCACATCGAACATGGTTTAACTGAATACAAATAAATGTCAAAGAATTAGATAGCAACTGTGATAAAGATAACATTAACACAATTTTGTCAACCCATGTTAAGATAACAAAATATATATATAACATGTATTTCTTAATAAATATTTGATTGAGTATAGCGGTTCATTTTTCATACTTGTATACTATCACCAACGGTTACATAAATTTTACATATTAAATTTATTGATAGTTTAGCACTGAAGAAACATATTTATGATGTGCTTTTAAGTTGCATATATATTAATTTTGGATTTTGTTATGTTGGTCTTGTATCAATAGCAAATAACTGATATATATTCGAAATATGCAATACTCTAATCTTAAATTTGGCACGTAATCTTATAGCTTATACTATAGATGTCCATACATTAAATATATTTTCTTGTGCAATACTCTAATCTTAAATTTGGTAGTAATATTATAGCTTATACTTTATATAGATGTTCTTACATTAAATATATTTTCTTGTGCATCTAGGGATGTTTGGTTGGAAAAGTTCACAAGTATCGCGAATCCCTTAATGCTGCAAAGGTTTGAAATACTTAAGTAGTTGTAAAAGAAATCGTTTTATAGGCATATAATGTCTAATTTTTTAGATAAAATATATCAGAAGTGGACTCTGTTCCTATTTTAGTTGACCAACATTGTAACAATTATGAGAAATTATCCTTTTTTCTTTCATGTGAAACAGGCAGTGAGGAAACCAACATCACCTGTCACGTAAGTGCATTTATATTCCATTTCTATAGTTTCCTAATTGTCTTGTCATCGCTTTCGATAATAAAAATTTCTGAATTGCTAAGGAAAACCCTTCTAATTTAGACTACTTAGGTTTGTCGAATGATCCACAATTTAGAATGAGCTTGGTGAAAACACTTTTGAAGAGATTTTGTGGAGAGAATCAATAAGTGTTAAACTACGTTAATTATTGTTTGCTCTATCAAAATCTTTTCGAAGTGAGTGATTTTTCTTTTCAAATACAATTATCAATTTTTGTTTTCATTTTCAGGCTTGGTGCTGATTGGTCGAGTAGGCTGCAGATTGTCGACTTCTTACCCACAAGGATTGTCAACTATACAATGAAGTAATTTTGGGGCATATAATGTTATATATTATTGCTGTCTTTAATTAACATTGCTCTTTCTGAGAAAACTTAGAATATTTTAATTACGTTGAAACTTAGGATATCTGGTGGACCTATTGATTATGTGCTCTTTCACATAACTAAATTCAACAATCTTGACTTGTACGACCATATGAAGAGTGAAAAATCGGTACGTCATATCTATATAGAAATCATTTCTTTCATGTTGAATTTTAATAAGAAATCTTTTTTCCTTTTAGACCTGGATGAATACATATATTTAGCCGCATATATATAAATGCACTTTTTAGCAGAGGAGAATCATGACATTTGGACATTACATCTTTATGCAGTGTGCAAAAATTGAACTCTATACACAGACTATAATCTTATCTACAACCGAAAGCAAATATCACTTCTTAGGAACAGTTTTTGCAGGGGTGAGTGTCATGTCAAAATAATTTCACATTATTGTTTAGTTCTTAATTTCAAGTTTTGTTTTAATTGAGCATTTAGCTAGACGTGGGGGAACTAATTTCCTGTGCTTTTTCCAATATTTGCAATTTGACTCATGACACAGGATACAGTCTTTTATACACCTTCTGATATGCACTAAGTTTGGCTTTCTAAAGCGAAAGAGACCACAAGCCGTGAACAGAAGGTTGAAAGAGCTAAGAGAAAGAGACTGATCATGAGATCATGCTGCAACTATATTGTATCAGAAAACTAATAGAGATACCGATTAATTCTAGTTTATTTTAAATAATAGTAAATGAATGTAATTTATTAGAATAGTAAGGGATACAAATACAATGATAATGTATAAAAAAAACTATTTAAAGATATTTCTAATTTCTATCGAGTTAATTACTCTAAACACTGCTTCTTTCCTTCATTGTCATTAGCATTAGATGCAATGAAATAAAACAATCTATTAAATTGATGTTGAGCAAAATTCAACAACCATTGAAGCCCTTCAAATGTACAATATAATGTATATTTGTTGATGCTGAAAATGGCATATTAAATGGAAACCGTCTTGGTGAAAGCATGCTGAAAATGACATGTACCTCTTTGACTGTATATTTCTAATGTTAGCTACGATTAACTCTTTGATAAGGAATACTCATTGAATTAGAAGTTTTTGAAAGAAAATTTGAACATGATCATTCAGAAATGACTTTAATCTGAAAGAAAATTTGTTGAATTAGAAGTATTTTGTTGAAAAAAGACTTGAACAAGATTAGTCATGAATGACTTTGATTTGAAAGAAATACTCGTATGAAGGTGTGGTTGTAATTCGAGGAATATTTAAGATGGTAGTCATGACTAGCTATGATAGTAAACAATATTCAAAAGATTAATCAAGAGTGGTTACGATCCCAAATAATGTTCAAGGGATTAGTCAAAATTGTTACATCCTAAATAATATCCAAGAGGTTAGCTAAGAGTAGTTACAATCCCAAAGAATACTCAATTGTCCTTCCTGCTTAGTAGAACTCAACATGTTGATTGAAAATTAAATGTAGTATATTGTATCAAATGTTCAATATAAAATATAGTGTGTATTTCTTATCTCTCATTATCTCTTTTACTTTATGATGTTTTTATCATTTGTGTTAGTTCATGAGGGAGAATAATTATTAAAACTAATTTAAAAAGATGACTTGTTTAAGAAAATATGTTAGAAGCTTGATGTTGTGTCTCATACATCCTATTGGAAGAAATCTAAACTTAAAAATGAGTTACAAAAAATTGCTTTTGTATAAAATTATCGTCTGAATGAACATCATTAGATTATATTTATGAAAATTTTAAAAAAATATTTAAAACACAATTCAACACTGCCTTCTTATGTTTTTCTTATTTCCATAGTTAGTACGAGAGTTCGTCTCTAAAAAGTTGAGTAATTGACAGCATTTAAAAAAAAAAAAAAAAAAAAAAAAAAAAAAAAAAACAGCATTTAAAAAAAAAAAAAAATTCAACACAACAAGCTCGAAACAACAAATGATGATAGATGAGGGAGAGCATCTACTATAAAGCCTCTAAGAGAAGACTACTCACACTAAAAGGACAAAATGAAGATAAAAAAAATATGCAAATTAAAGTCAACCATGAAGCTATGAAGGTCAATTATGAAGAAAATGAAGACTTTTTTCAATTATCACGTACAACATGAATTCCTCACCATGATGGATGGTAAGGCTATGAAGACTTTTTTCAATTATCTCATACAATGAATTCCTCACCATGATGGATGGTAAGGCTATGAAGAATATGTTTGGAAAGGATCTTTTAAAATTCACATTAAATTTGAATGAAAAGTGTAAAATGAAAAGTATTATTAGACTAATGAACCTCTTAGAGAAAAAGAAGTTAGTTTGAGTCTTATTTTATATCTTTAGATTAAGTGACAACTTTTTTTATTGAAACTTTAAAGTAGAGTGACTTCAAACGCCATCATCTTTTACTTTTCTTATTCTCTGCTGTTTGTATAATATTTTTTCTTTTAATGTAAATTTTCATACTTAAAATCTTATGATTTAAATTTACGTTGGGATAGTAAGCATTTTGGTGTTAACATTCATATATCAATATCAAACTCTAACTTCATCTTAAAAACCAACATATATGCAAAATCTCCTAATTCAGCAGCGCAGTACTATCTAATGCGTCCACTTCAATTCCCTGGACAAGGGTTTTCTAAAGGGCTAGCTGAGAAACTAGGAGGTAACATGGTGTAGAGAAACCTATTCTTAACTCAAGAAACTGTTCAAATTCTAGGTTATATCCAAATGCTTGGAATCACCCAAGTGGTATAAATATCAAAGGCATAATAGTAATATATGGTATAATCTATTCTCTTTTAAAGAGATTATATACCAACACACTTTATACAACTCTACACTGGATAACAAAGATTCTAGGCTTGCATTTCAAAACATTGAACACAATTCTTTCCGACCATATTAAAGTAAATAAATTGTACTTGTATACTATCAGCAGCGGTTAAGTAAATTTTATATATTTATTGGTTAGTGGAGAGGAAACTTTGCGTTGATCTTATATAATAGGGTGATTTAGTTATCAATACTAAATATCTGGCTGGTTAGCGGAGATTTTTTATTTTTTTATAAAAAATTATTTCATTAATATTTAAAAGAGTGAGTATATCCATTTCCCAGTAGAAACGATGATAAGACAAAAAAACTAATGGCTCACACCAGTGTCCCGTTCCCATCCTTAGTCAAAGGTATGATATACTTAATTCATTGTAGAAGAAATGTTTGTAGACATAGAATGTCTAATTTTCAAGATGAGATGTATTAGAAGGGACTTCTGTTCTGTTTTCTTTGAGAGCAACCTGCATGGCAATTATAAAAAATAGTATAAAATAGACATAAGAGGATTTATATTCCATTTTCTTAAATTTTATTCATTGTCCTTTGTTTACACTTTCAAAAATAAACATGTCAAAAGGAAAAAAAATGATAAATATTATATAAAAATACAATAGTTATTTAAACCTTTTAATTAACTTATAAAACTGTCTTTTATATTCTTTAATTTAGAGCATTAGTTAACTATACCCTTTCCTGGAATCATAATTTAGAATTTTCACAATAAATACCTAAAAGAACACATAATTTTTCAAAACCACAATTTGTTGGGAGAACAGATCACTTTTGAAGTGATTTCATGGACCAAAACAAGAACTGTCCAAATTATTGTGTGTCCATCTAAATTGTATGGGTGTATGAGAGATGTTTCTTTCCAAAACAATTTGGTCATTGCAGGCTTATTTTTAGTATACAAGAGTCATTTTAATTTTACATCTTGATGCAGTGTGCAAAAATTGAACTACCTTCAAAGACTATAATCTTAACCGAAAACAAATATCACTACTTAGGAAAGGTTTTCCAGGGGTGAGTGAGATGTCGATAGCACCTCACATCATTTAATTTTCCTAAATTTCAAGTGTCCTTCAACATTTAGCTATACTTGGGGGAGAGTTAATTTCTAGAGCTTTGCAACTTGAATAATCAGTGAATGACAGAGGGTACAGCATTTGTTCAACCCCTCTAAGTTATTAACAAAAAGGGTATGAAATCAGCGGAAAGACAAAGAGATTGTGTTGTAACAGCATTGTATCAGAAAATTCAGTAGAGATACAAGTCACTCCTAATTGATGTCACATGTCATAAAGCTCAGAGAATAGGATATGAGTACCACCAAAGTCAATCAATGTAACTAGTTAAAATGATACAGTATAAAATGAAAGTATACAAGTATTATATCTATGCAACTTATTTTCAACATACTATTTACTCTTAATACACTGGTTCTTTCCTAGGCTGTATTCAGTACCATTAGATGAAATGAGAATCAAACACATTCACCAAAGGGGCATCTAGTAAATTGATGAACAAAACCACTGAGGCCCTTCAAACATACAATGATCCAGAACAAATTTATTGATGTAATTAAAAAGAATGACATATCAAAGGGTTTCATGTCGGACTTGATCGAAATTGTCGTTGGTGGGAACATGGGAGGAGATAATATGGTGAGAGGGAACAGAGGAGAAGAGTGAAGCAAAGGAAGAAAATGATTGGCACTTGGTGCTGCAGAAAACTAATAGGGTAGTTAGTTTCGTAATAGCTTGTGTTTTGAATCTTTGAAACGGGATTGGTTTGACTTGAATTGGAATCATGCTATTGCCATGTATTCAAACATATTCCAACAAAACAAAAGTCAAAGATAATACATTTATCTTCATAATCTTCTACTATGCAAATCTCTTTCTTAGGTTTGAAGCAAGCTGCAGGTTTCAGTTCTATAAAATTGGGTCAATAGTGAGGATTTTAAGCCCTTTTAACAGGATATGTTAAGGGGCAAACTACACATTGGTAAAGGAACAATCTTCTAGTATACAGAAACCATTCTTCCAATTTTTCTCATAAATCAAACATAGAAAGAAAAAAGAGAGCATCAAAAAGTAAAAAAAAAAAAAAAAACCACAATTTTTCAAAACTTGGAGGATTCGTCAAACTCGTTCAATCTCTCGTCCTTCTTCCTCCTCAATTCAGCCTCGTAATCTCTCAGCCTCTCATTCATTCTCTCCTGTACACAGCACAAGTACACCCACATCAAACACATGAAAAAAAAAAAAAAACAACCTTTAAAGGGAAATTGGAAAAGGGTTTCAGAATATCCTAGCGAGCCTCCATTGGGTAGCTTGAGAAAGCCATAAAATTGAAGAGGCAGAAGAAGCAATAGAGAAGAGAGAAGAGAGTGATGGTATGGTAACCTTGTAGTTAGATTCAAGACGGTGCATAACGTAGAATCCGAGGATGCCTCCGAGGATTGTACCAGTCATGATTCGAATGTAGCCCCATTTCTGAGAAGGAGGTTTCATTGTTGTTGTTTCACTCTTGATTTGTGCAGAAAATGATTTCAGTTTCAGGATCAGTGTTTAATGGTATGGGCTTTCCGTTTTGGATATCTTACACTGGTCCAATTTTCAGAAGACGGCTTCTTCCTGCACCTCCCATAGATTCTCAATTTTCCAAAACTAACTTTAAGTAAAATGTAAAATGTCCTAACTACCCTCACGTAACCCTACACCTCCGTATCTTCATTTCAGCCCAGACCTCCAGCCGCAAACCACACCTCCGGTCATTGACCTCCATGGCAGAAGCGCGAGGGTGAAGGAAAAGTCGCCGTCGCGTGAAGAGCTGCCGCCGTTATCTACCGTCACTCACCGTTCACGTCACCGCCGGTGAAGGCATGTGTACTGTTGTTAGCATACACAGTTCATGTCACCGTTCTCGTTCACGTTCAGGTTACAGTTAACGTTCACGTAAATTTATATTCTCAAACAGGTTAATATGAAAATTTAATTTATTTTTTATATCGAATTAATCCAAAATATATTTGTATACTCTAGATTATATAATTCGGTATATAAAAGTTATATACCAGATTAGATTATACAATCTTTGTAGATTAAATTATAACATTCAAAAAAATTTAGACCGTGATACTTTAACTTTACTATTTATTTTTTACACTCATTTAATATTAATATATATTACTGTTTTATTAATATAAAATATTTTATTAATCTAAATCAGTATCAAATAAGAATATAAATAAATAATGATATAAAACTAGTATTTTTTAAAAAGTTTACAAAGGATATAATTTATTTAATTTTTTTATTAAAGATATAATAATCAATTTGCTATCACTATGGAGATGCAAGGAAGAAGTCGTCTCCTCAAATTTCCTCTCACCCAAAATTAAAATATTCAATTCTTTCTCTAGACTATTTCTCAGATATCAGCAAAAAAAAATAGCTCTTGATAGATTTCTGTTCATATTTTTAAAATAATTTTAAATTTATTTCGACAATAAAATATTTAATTTTTCAAATTATTTGATGGAAAATTAAAAATTAAAATGAAAAGTATTGAAATATTAATTTTATTAATAGTTATAAACACAAATATGTTTTCCAAATTAAACATGTCTTGAATATGAAAAAAGAAAAACAAATATTGAGACTAATGTTGAGCAAGCATTCTTTAGTTAAACCAATCAATACATCTTTTTCTCATTACCTATAAAGAAAGATAAAACAAATTATTATTAAAAACTGATTATCCAATAATATTATTAATAGTAATATTATTATTATTATTATAAATATATTCAATATTATTATTATTAAAATTAGTAATATTATTTTTATTAATTTTATTGATATTATTATTATTAATAATATTAATAATGTTAATTATAATATTAGTATTATTATTAATATATTATTAATATTAATTGTAATATTAGTATTATTATTAATAATATTATTAACTTTGTTCATAATTTACTCATCAATTTCATGTGTTTTAATCACTCTCTCCAAAAATCTAACTTGATTACATAATCCATATATAGATGTGTTACTATTCTACTATAAAAAGATGAGATAAAGGCAAAAACACTAAACATATTTAATTAGTCTATTAATGATAACCAAAATCACAATTGTATTACTAGTTTAGGTAAATGAACTATGAAATCCATAGAAATATTCCTAGACAAAGCATTTATTATTACATTGATTTTTCCTTTCTTATACTCTATCTAGAGGTCTAATCCCACAAAGTTTTCAAGTTTCCAATCTACATTATAGTCATAGAAGGTTGTTCTAGTAAATGTTTAAGGACATTCTGGTCAATAATAACTTATTGATCAAGAAAATAATGTTGTCATTTTTTAATAGCAAAGAGGATAGCATAAAACTCCTTTCATAAGCTGATAGCATTTGATATTGGAGTCACATGGCCTTATTAATATAGGCTATAGGATGATTGTTCTGCAGAAGAACAAGCAATATTCTCAATCCTGAAGCAATTATTTCAATTGTAAACCGCTTCTAAATAACAAGTAAGTCTAAAACTAGAGTCGTGGTTAAAGCATTCTTTAATTATATAAAAATTGTATCAACAACATTGTCCCAAATAAATGGGTTATTCTTCTATAATAACTTTGTTAGAGGTGTAACTATCTTGCCATAACCATATATAAATCTTTTATAATATCTAGATAAGCATGTAAAACCCCTTAACACCTTTAAAGACTTTGGTCGAGGCCACTGTTGCACAGCTCCATTTTTTTCTAAATCAGGTTTGACTAACTCCTGATTCTGAAACCAGATGTCTAATAACAGTCTAATTTACTCGTTTGATATTGATTTAGACACTTGAAATGGTACAAATAGGACTAATTTTAGCAAACCAAACTCATAATCAACTTAGAATCTTAAATTGGTTTAAATCAGAAGAGTTGATGAACTTTTGCCAAATTTTATAGGAATTCTAGATGCGATTGAGGGAATTAGACCTAGCGTAAGCCATCCACTAAGTGCATGACATGGACGCTCGGTAGAATCAAGGCAGAGTGTGACTCGATTATGAGCTTCAAAATATTGAGCGGATTTAGTCCAAAAAGGGGTTATTTTTAGCACAAAATCAACTGAGCGAAACCTTAAAGCACTGAGCAAAAATAATGCCTTAGAATGAAGCAAGGTCATATCATATGGAGTGGCTAAGTTTGGAGAAAACCTTCATGTGAAGAAACCTTATATGTTATGTGCCAGAACATGAGGTTGAGTGCATGAACTACAAAGAAGACAATAACTTAGCTCTATAAATAGATTTTGAATTGTAATTGAAAAAGGGAGCTTGTGTTGGAGACATTTCTTAGAGTTGTATTATCTAGATACATTGTATAATGCTTTCATTGTAATATCCTACTCATCATGAGTAACTACTTCTATACTGGGATTGCATATAGATAATTTTATAACATAGTCTTACTTGATTGAGTTTTGTGCTTTAAGGCTTTAATTCGCAGTTATTACTACTAATGATCTTAGGGACTGAAATTGGAAAATGCATTATGTTTTCTTAACCGAATTCAATCAACCAAACATTGCAACTACTGAAAAGGGAGTGTAGTTTTTGGCAATATTGTTCTAGTGACTTGATCTATAATGCATATCATCAAGTCAAAGAATTGATTGATTGTTGTTTAATCCTTACGTAACCATGATTAAGGAATTAACTTGGTTTAACACTAGGAAAAAAATAGTAGTTATATAGTGCATATATGAGTAGGGAGTGCAAACTTGTTTAAGTTTTATTCAATCCCAATGCTTAATCATATTGGAAACTCTAGCATTTTCATCCATTTGTTCAACTATTCACTTTACATTTATCTTGTTTATTTACAGTTTATTGTGCAGGCCAATATTTGTATTAATGTCATTCTTTACAAAAGATGCAACAATTATCTAGAGACTGTCTTGTTAGCATTGATGTGGTTGATTATTTGATTAAGTCATGTGCAAGAAAGCTTGAATATGATTATTATGTTAGTGTGTGATGATGATAAGTCATGTTCATGCATCACAAATCAGTAGAATGTGTTCTAAAGCTTTTTAAAATTAAATTGAAACTTATATGATTAATGATTGCAAGTGTTTACTTCATTTTTTAAAGGATTGTTTTCAAAATCAATAAGTTGAAAATTCTTTTAGTAAAATAAATCAATTTAAACTGATTTTTAATCCATTATTTTCACTAAAGTATAAATGAGTTTTTATAACTATTGGTAAATACATTTGAATTAAAAAAAAAAAAGACTTTCAAAGAAGAGACAGAATTGAGGAAATTTTTTTATGGATAACAGGGAGCATTTTTAAAGAGTTTAATGAATTTTTGGTCAAAAGGAATTCAACAAAGACTTTCTTGGAGTTTTTCATCTGATTTGAGATTGCATTGCACTGTGTTCCATCTGTTTTCATTTAGGTAAGTCTACTACAATTGGTTATTAGTTTGTTTATATTCAGTATTGGTTGCAGAGTTGGTTGTATTTTAATTTACATTGATTGTATCAGTTTTTGTCTACATTTTATTAGATGGTTGTATTTCAATTTACATTGATTGTATTAGTTTTTGTCTACATTTTATTAGAGTTTTCATAATGCAGGTGCAACAGGTTGCATAGTGCCTTTGTGAATGTTGCAGGGTGTAAGATTGGTTTTTTATTGTATGGTGTGTACAATTGTTGTGATTTAGTCGAATTCTTTGCTAGTTGGCAATGAAAATTGGATGTAACTTTTAAGGAATAGTGAACTAGTATAAAAATTTAATGTCCTCTCTCTCTTTGATCTCTGTTTTAAACTCGTATTACTAATTCTGCATAATCTACATTAGCATGAAAAATTAATGAACTATTTTTACTGGTTCAACTTATTAGTTTTTTTGATTTTGTACATAGTGTTGTTCACTAATTAAATTGAGTTGTGATATACTTTTCATTTAATCTTGATCAAACATTCATATAATAGGACTATAAACTGATATTCTTGACAATTCAGTAATTTTAGTAATTTAATCAATTAATTGAACATATCAGTTAATTAAATTTCTTATTTTGTTTTGTTGTAGAATTTGAATTCATTGTTTGCAAATTACATCAATTGATTTTTTTAAATTGACTTAATTAAAAGTACACTGATTTTTTTAACAATGTTTATGTGAAATTTTAAAAAAGTTTAATTTATCTTTTGAATTTCACCTAAAAATCTTTACATTTTTAATCTTTGAAGACATGACAATCCTTCTTTAAAATATAGTAGAGTTGACTTGATTCACTTGTAAGAATATCAATTAATATCCTAAATAACTTATCTAACATTTAGCAAAATTACATTTCATATGACTTAGAACAAAAAAAAGTTATTGTCAAAATAGCTAATGTCTTTTTTAAATAAATGATATCATCATCCCAAGTTTTAGAATAAACCAAAATATCATAAAAAAAATTACTAAATAAAATAGCATAAATATGGGGTAAAGATATCATTCTATCAAATTTTGAAATGTTGTCGGGACATTACTAACGCTAAATGGTAAAACTACCCATTCACACAACCCAGTTTATAGTTTTATAAATCTCACCCTCATGCATTCTTCCCTTCTTAATTCTAGTTTAGAGAAAAAGGAAACCCCTTTTAATTAATATAAAAAATCTTAAAATTAAAGGTATACGAAACTTATATTACCATCAAAGCATTCAGCTTTCGAAGGTCAGGACAACACCTCGGTTATCTATCTTTTTTTCTTTTAGCAAAATAAGGAAGAGACATATCAGCTGGAGCTCTAATAAAATCAAAAATTGAACTTTCTCAATCTCTCTCTTCCTTTCTCAATCTCTTCCTTTTACGATGCTATGTTGTTACTGAAATATTTCCTTAAACTAGTACACATCATTCCCATTGTTGTTGTTGGAAGTTTGCTAAATGATTATCAACCTGTGAGAATTAGAGTAGCATTGGTTCTAAACCCAATAATTTTATCTGAAGCTACCATAATAGATAAATCTTGGATGAAAGTAGTTTCTAAACCCAATAATTTCATCCAATAGTTTCTGAGTTCCTGCCTCCAACTCCCTGCGGCGCATTTGAGAATCATTTACGAAAAGGGTGAACATCCAAATCAAGGTGCACAAATTTTTCCAATTCTAAAAATTCAACCTGTCATAAACTTGCTACTATTTTGATTTTTGATTTTAGTGAATAGGTGTTCCTTGTCAAATTAATGTGGCATGAATTTTTCCAATTCATTGGAAATCTTTTCCACGTAATTTTTTTTCCAAAACATTGAAATTCTTGCATAATCTTTTCCAATCCATGAGTGACAGTTAGTGATAGTTATTTGAAGGTCATCGTCATTCCATCATTCCAATTTAGCTAATACCAATTAACCTAACACTTATTTCCCACCGTCGTTACCCCTCCCACCTTTTATTGTGTTTTATTGTCAAATATAAGTGTATATCCCCGATGTTATGGTACTACATGAACACAAGATTTCATGTGTTCTAACGGCATCAAGGACAAAACATGAATTTAGTCATCTTCCGACACAAGCTTGGTATAGAAAAACCAATTTGCTTTATAGATGACTATATTTTCCAGTCCAAACAAACAGAATAACACAATTTCGAAATTTGGGTTTCATTTATTCATCAATTCACTTCCTCTGTTTCAAAAACCTTAGCTTCCATTAATAAAAACCACCAAAAGATCAGTGAGAAAAATGGATAAAAACAATAAAATGTAGAAAATGTAGCGACTTGTTCGAGGCCATAATCAAAACAAAGTGAATCTGAAAGGCACGGAGAATCGCATTTGTTTTCGCCAACCTTCAATGCAAGTTGCGCCATTTCACATAATACACGCACTTGCTCTGCAAATTGGCTTTTTTTTCAGCAAAAGCTTGAAAATAATAGACTGAAAAACACTCAAAATACTTAAAAATTGATAAAAATTTGAAATCAAACCAAAGAAGCCTAACCTAATTTCGAAGACGGAGTAGAAGGAAGATAGGGCTGTTAACTGTGGTGCCTCGATTTTATAGATAGCTAAATGGAACGGTAAACCCTAATTTCGTGTTGCGGCGCGGCGCTGGTTGTTATAGGAGTTGGGCTTCATTTTAGGCTCAGTGTGCCTCCTTGGGCTTTAATTACTTATTCATATTACATTGGGTCCAAAGACCAATAATCAATAGGGCAAATAATGAATAGAGCGATTGCTTCCTCCACCCCATCAATTACTTCCTGCACTCTATTATCAAAATGAAAAGATAGAAGTGTTCTTTGGGTTAATATAAAAGAAATTTTGAGAAATTCTAGTTCGGACATCGAGGTAGTGTAACGTTGTCTTTGGTGCTTGGTTAGTATTGTAAGTTTTGAAATTTGATTTGGATTTGATTTAGGGTTGATTTGGATTGGATTTTGGTAAAAAAAGGCTTGGTTTGGTTACGGGGTGCTTTCTATTGTTGGGTGAGTGATTCAGTTGTGGTGGTGTAGGGTGATCTGTAACGGTTTGTGGCGTGGTCATGCTGTTGCAGGATCATGGTTTTTTTTTTTTTCATTTCAGAATGAAAATTCTGAAAATCATATGGAATTTTCATTCCGAGATAATATTTGGTGGTGAAAAAATTGAGTTACAAAAAATCAATTCTGAAATATGTGTCCGAAATGGGGTTTTCAGAACATATTTTTGGAAAAGAGATTCTGAAATTCAAATTGAACTTTCAAAAATAGTATTCTAAAATTGATTTTACACCTCCAAAATTCATTAAGGAATGTCAATTTCAAAGTTATTTTTACATCCCAAAATTCATTTCGGAGCCATTTTTGTTACCTCCAATAATAGGATTGATATTTTAAAAATATGATGGGGGTGTAGAAAGCAGTTGTCAGTTTTAGTTATTTATATACACTGCCCAATAGTTATTTATACTACTATTCTTTCCTTTATTTTTATTATTACTAAATATTCTCTTTTATATAAAAAAAATCTAAAATATATTTAGATTTCGTATTCTTTCGCGATGTTCTTCATTCAATTTTTACATCCTTTTTATTAAAGATATGAAAATTTTACCCCAAGCCTCATTTCAATGCGTAGTTCCCAAATTACTCATTCATGTAAAAACACTTCTATCAAAATTCTCATTAATGGCTATAAAATTAAAGATTGACTTCTTATAGTTTGTCAAAATTTGTATTTCACGCATATTGGGACACTTAGATTATCAAAATTACCTTTGTTTGCACATAGCTAGTATCTTCATATCTTATATGATAGTGAGAATAGTTTCGTTTCGGATCTACACACTATGTACTCGATAATCGAATGAACCAAGACCTTTTCGGCACAATCTACATTAACCTAACACCGGCATTTAGGAACAATAACTCATAATATATGATTAAGATGAACATTACACCTAAGCAGCTCCAAAAGTGTGATTAGAAGAGACTTGACTTCCTTCCGAAGCTCCATAAGATTAAAAACCCAATAAGAATGATATAAATTGGTGATGTTCTTAAGGTATAAAATATTTTTTTTATTGAGGTTATTGCACATTTGTTACTATATTGATTATCATCTCTAAATACTCAATTGAAGCATTGAAGTGTCTTTTCAGACACACTCTTTCTTAGATCGAGATTATGAGTTGAACTCATAAAGCTGAGTCGAAGACATATAGGAATTTCAGGATTCCAATGAAGGATCATGTGATTCTATGGATATCTCTCACCCCTGTAAGAAAATTTAGGCCCCCACTATGAGATTGAGAAAGACCTCATCCTAAAGTCACATGGTTACAACGCACAATGTGATGAGCAATGAGAGATTTTTGTTAGAAGATACGCAAGATAATGTTGACAGAACGAATTTGATGCTAGAACTTCGGAAAGAGTTAGAAACACTAAAAAGAAAAAAATCACTGAGGAAATGGATGCTTTAAAAGTTAAACATGTCCGAATGAAGCAAAAGCTAGAGGTGGTTGAATAATGTTACTACATCCTAGGCAAGAACAAAGGGATCTTGTTGGCTCTAACCTTCCCTCTTTCTTAGAACCTAGGAATTTGATAGTTTTTAAAATATATAATCTCGACTAACAGTTCTCACACACTTTTGTAGAAGTGATTTGGAAACATCCCTCTCGACCAACTGGAGAAAGCTTACCTTGGAATGGCACCATGGATCCATATGATCATGTTAATATATATGTCATGCAGGTAAGCCTTAATACCTATAAAGCTGCAATATCTCTTTAACATCCTTGAATGGAGTCATATTAAGTTGATTCAACTGCTTGCCCCTTTAATGAATTGATTGCTTTGACATCCTAGTTGTCAAATTTAGAACACAATTCACAACCAGTCAACCACCCCATCTAACGTCGATAGTCCTCGTTGATATCAGGCAAGAGAAGAAGAGTCACTTTCACACCTTTATGTAATGATTGGGAAAAGTGACCCTCAGCACTAGGAATCTTATCCCCAAGGTAGTCATGCACCATATGGAGTCCTAAGTCTAGAAAAATTGTCTAATACCATATTTTTCACAAAAGAAATTAAACTTTTTAGTTTGAAACTTACTTCCATGATCACTTCTTATGGAACTAATGTAGCAGTTGTTTCTAATTTGGAAAAGTTTGACAAGCTTCTTAAAAGTAGTAAAAACATCATTTTTAGATGTAATGAATAATTCCCATATGAATCTAGAATAATCATCTACAATTATAAGTGCGTAATAATTTTCTCGAAGGCTTATGGTTCTAGAAAGATCAAACAAGTCCATGTATAACAATTCTAAGAGGTCTATTTATTGAATCAAAACTTTCTTGTTTAAAAAAGGAAATTTTTGTTCGTTTCCCCTTTTGCATAGCTTCACAAATGTTATCCTTTTCAAACTTAAGATTTGGAAACCATTTACTAAGTACTTAACAATTAGTTTATTCAAATCATGCATATATAAATGTGTGGAATCCTTCTACACCATTGCCATGAATTGTCATTTTTAGTTAATAAGCATTCAAGCTCAGATTATGAATATCTAACTGTCGCAACCGGGGTTACGACGGGGACGACGAACAAAAATATAATTTTTAACTTTCAAAACAGAGGAGTCGCCACCATAGTTTATTAGGAAAAACTATGGAAAACCAAAAACAAGATAAGACAAGTTCGCAAAATCGGATTTAGAGTTCGGGAGTCGGTTACGTGTGGGGAAGGTGTTAGCACCCCCACAACGCCCGTCCTAAGACGGTACCTTTAATTAAATAAGTAATTTGAGTATGATTTTTTAAAATATTTATTTTCCCAAGAAAGAGATTAAAATAAAACAAACAATATTTTTTTTCGGTTTTAGGGAGCCCGACAAGGTTTGACCTTGCTCCTACGTATCTCCATTTAAGGGATGGAGAATCAGGGTTACGTAGTTCTTTGATGATAAGATTGTTGGTTGTTTTGATTTGTATTTTTGAAAGTTTATGTTTGAAAATAAGGTAATTGAATGGTGTCAGTGCCAGGTTTAAAGCCTGGGCTTT
>Ga0209489_107130_pt1 | contig 17061 bp, 2 predicted proteins | sample SiratrowhiteBW_FD_187527 | JGI IMG/M metagenome (GOLD analysis project Ga0209489, IMG submission 187527) | Root nodule microbial communities of legume samples collected from California, USA - Siratro white BW (SPAdes) (version 2) | ecosystem: Host-associated > Plants > Roots > Nodule | place: USA... | reverse complement strand
CCCACTTCTTTATAGTTTTTTTTTTTCCTTTTCTCTTGATTTTTATATCTCAAATAAAATAAGTTTATATTTGTTCTAAAGATCCTTGTTTTCTATTTTTTGTTAAGTTTTTGTCATCAATATTGGTGGGAACAATTGAGAAAAGTATTCCTCTCAACTTGATTGAGGTTATACTAAAAGTTGGTGTTATTTGAAAAACTTGTTCTAGATCCTTAGAGTTGGACTAGTATTGTTTCCTGATTGAAGGAATTGATAGGGGATCATTGTCTGAGATAAGGAAAGCTAGTTTTTGCCTCAAATAAGATCTTATGTTAGAATATTTGGATGTGTGGGTGGCGTGGTTACCAATTTCAAAGCTTCTTTGCAGGAGTTGTTTTTGCATGAACTTGAATTGTTTCGATTTAGAAAATGAGTTTGATGAATTTGATAGATATGTTGTGATAATGTTGAAGACTTTTTGGAATGATATTTTATGATTTAATCATTAAGTGTTGTTATGGTTGTGGAAAGATTTTGGCACACTAATATTTGTGGATTTAATGGATATTGATGTGAATGATTGAAAGATGAAGTTGATGTCATACATTTGGGATAATGAATGAGTTATGTTTGTTTGAGTATATTAAGTATAGGATACCTATTTTAACATAGATCATCAAGCTTCACTGATGATCTAAGACACATAGACTAAGACATTAGGTGGTGAGTAGCTGATGAGAGAATTCATACACACTGGGACCGCTGACAGACACTCGGTATTGGATGTTTGGACTTACTCTGATCATTTCTCTTAGATTCAATGACAATCTAAGTCTTGGGTATTGGATTAGTAATTTCTCTTAGATTCGTTGGTAATCTAAGTCTTGGGTATTAGATTAGTCAATTCTCTTAGATTCTGAATCTAAGTCTTGGGTATTGGATTAGATGTTAGTCTGTGGTAGAGGCATACTTAATGAGTCTTTCGGAAGACGATAGGTCCATGTGTGACCTATATGTATTGATGTGGTCCATGTGAGACTTTATGTATGATTTTTAACATGAGTACTTGAAATGGAAAAGAAAAACTAGTATTGAATCTTGAAATACTAGGCTTTAAGAGAATTCTTATGATTGATATACTTTGTTCTTTTTGCATGTATTTAATATGTTATAAACTTTCAATTTCACTAGGTTAGCCTTGATTTTCATGTTATTGTATGAATTGCGATGACTGTACTATGTACAATAACAAATGCAGGTTTTGGAGCACCTTAAAGATGATATGCCCTTAAACTGATTTTCTTTTTGTCTTGTATACACTTGTATATATGTTTTGAGGTAGTTAAAGACTTTATAACCTTGAGATGGTCTTTTATTTTGTCATGTAGATAGTTCATAAGTTTGATGTATCTGAACACTTTATGTAGTACTTTGAACCTTAAATGCATGTTAATACTTGATAGTAGACAAAAGTTACTTTAGTTGAAAAATTATTTTCAGATAGCCTCGCATAAGCGGGAGAATCTCGCTCAAGCGAATTTTGTAGAAAAGTTCACTCTGTAAGTCTCGCCTGAGCGAGCCCTTTGTAAACAAAATGGGATGCTCTCTAGAGTGTTTTCGCCCAAGCGAGGAGGTATTCTCGCCAAGGCAACAATAGTTTCACTCAGACGAAAATAGCCCTGGAGCTGAAATGCTCTCTGGAGTAAAAAAAATTATTTTCTTCCTTTTTTCTTTTCTTTTATTCTTTTCTTCTTTTATGTATTAAATATTTTATGGTTTCAAATTATACTTTGTTTATCTATAAGAATTGAATGATAAATACTATAGAATTTGTAGGCTGTTATATATTTAGTGAATTGCATTTAATATTTTCACGTCATTTAGCCATGACCACACAATAAATAAAAATAAAATATCTTAGGAGCCTAAGATAAAAAAGAGGTATTATTTACCTTGTACTTTTAATTTTAGTATTTTTTTTAATTTCAAAATGTTTTTTTCGTTAAAAAATTAATAAAATGTAATCTAAAAATTCTTCATTTGTATTAGTATATCATTTAAACACGTAGTTGCTTCGTAGCAGGAAATACTTTAATGAAAAAAACTACATATAAACCTTGATTATTTAGAGTTTTATTTCCACACATGTTTTTTTAATTATTTTCAATCTAACACATATTTTAGTTTTGGTAAAAGAAAATTAAAAGAGATTAAAAACAATATGTAATGAATTACCAGAAAGTTTGACATCTTGTTGAATTTGATGATGTTGCTCAATGCTTGGGGGTAATATGTTGTTCCTCTCTATGTCTTCATAGGTTTTTGGATCTATAAAAAAGAAATTATCAAAATTCAGAAAATTTAAGAATTTTTAACTACTCTGTTTGATTTTGTAGTTTTTTTAAGGTTACAAACAAAAGAAATATGTTACTAATGCAGAGTGTGAAGAAGTTTATATTTATTAAAAAGAATATTGAGAGAAAGAAACAGAGCAAAGACATGCCTGTGAGAATGGCACGACCAAAGGAAGGAACAGCAAAAGCAAAGATGAAAGAGATGAAACAGATCAATAAGAGATGTGAAGCAGCCATTTGTGATTTTTGTGAGAAAGGGTTGTTTCAATTGATTGTGGACTTAGAGTGGTGGCTTTATGAGCTATAAATAAGGCCTTTTAACCTACCTATAATCATCTAATTATTTCTAATTCAATGATTTTTAATTATTATATGTAATTACTGTAATTATAAATTACTTTTCTTTCTATTACAAATATCCAATAATAAATATATTAAAATAATATTATATAAAAAAACAGTTTCTTCGTGATAAAATTAATTACTTTTAAGATGAATTACTTATTTTAAAAATTAACTTTTTTATCCAAAATATACTACATAGTATGCAAAATTACTGCTCTGTTTAAACTGTTTTATAAAGTACATGATATCAATTAATTTAATAATTAATAATGTGTTATTGAAAATTAATGCTTCTGAATTGACAAATAGCACGTGGGTGAAGGAAATATATTAAGAGGTCAGTGTATAAAGAAAATATTTTATAATTTAGTTTATGATTATTAATTTACTTTTTAATGAACTAATGTGTTTGATAATTACTAATTAATAAATAAATTAATAAATCTATAATGAATTAATTGATAAATCAATCAATAAATTAATAATTTGATAATTAATGTGTTATTGAAAATTAATGCTTCTGAATTGACCGACAACACGTGGGTGAACAAAATATAGTAAGGTGAGTGTATAAAGAAAATATTTTATAATTTAGTTTATGATTATTAATTTAATTTTTAATGAACTAATGTGTTTGATAATAACTAATTAATAAATAAATTAATAAATCTATAATGAATTAATTGATAAATCAATCAATAAATTAATAATTTAATAATTAATGTGTTATTGAAAATTAATGCTTCTGAATTGACAGACACGTGGGTGAAGGAAATAGTAAGGTGTATAAAGAAAGTATTTTATAATTTAGTTTATGATTATTAATTTAATTTTTAATGAACTAATGTGTTTGCTAATTACTAATTAATAAATAAATTAATAAATCTATAATGAATTAATTGATAAATCAGTCAATTATTAGAAAAAATGCATTTCATGACAGGATATCACCGTGGTTAATAGAGAACCACATTAAAAAGAAGTGCGGTAGCATTTTTAAAATTAAGTGCAACGATACCATCGCGGTTGTCTACAACAACCACAGTCGTATTCTCCACTAGACACATAAATATTTAAAAATTAAATGTTGTAGGAGATACCACTGTAATTAGTGTGAGAACTGCGATGGTAAAATACATAAATATTAAAAAAAAATGTTATAAAGAGATACTATAAGAGTTGTTTTCAAAAATGTGATGGTAAACAAAGAATTAAATTTTAAATAATATTCGCAGAAATACTACCGCATTTAGAACCACAACCACAATAATATGTAATTGATTGCACGCTAGAGAGTATATAGACTATATAATTGATTATAAACATATTTATTTAGATTTCTCTTTTGACCAGATACAAAAATATAAAAAAGTGAGTCCATAAAAAATAGTTGGAAGAAAATACTCATTGTGGCACAAAACCGATAGCTTATATACAAAATATTTTCAGAAAATATTTTGCAAATATTGAAATAAGTATAAAAAATTCAAATTATTAAATATATAAAATATGCTAAAATTAATTTTTTATCTCTATATTAATTTATATAGATGAAAAAAAAATTAGAGAGCCAAGGTCACTTTACACCAATAGAGCTCCTGTTAACAAAATTTAAGTATAATACTTAATTATGTTTTTAGTTTATGTGATTTTTTATTACATAAATAAACATTAGTTTAGTTCTTCAAATTTAATAATATGATTTTAGTCTTTAATTATTAGATTTGACATACTAGATCACTTTTAAAAGCATATACTATAATTATATATAGTTTTTCATTTAGAAGGATTAAAAGAAATTGTTTTAAATGTAAAGAATAAAATCAGAATTATTTTAAAGTTTAAAAAATAAAAGTATAATTAGATAAAATAAAATCACAAAATAGAAAAAAAGGAGGAAATGGAAAGAGGGTAAAATGAAAACCCTATAGGGACACTTTGTATAAAAGAAAATATTGAATCTCAAATCTCACCACGTTCTTCAAATCAGAAACAACTACAGTTCAGCCATCCCTCTCTCGAAGCTTCCTAACGCTTCCCCTTCTCTCCCTAAGCCCTTTCTTTCTCACAAACTAAACCTTCTCACTCCCACTGCCGCACTTTTATCTCGTATATTTTCTGTTGCTTTCAATTTCTTATTCAATTGGAACTAAAACCTACGGTTCTGTCTTTTTGGTGTTTTTTTTATAGTTCTGTTTTAGTCTTGATTAAATTATTGTCTTCGTGTGTTAATTACAACTTAATGATGGTTTAATGGGCTTTGCAAGAGTACTTATTCAAATCCGTTTGATGGGCTTTGTGAAAGTGCTTATTCAATTCCTGTCAGCTACCTTACTCTTTTGCTCTATGCCCTCCTGACACAGGTAGCAATATTCAAAGGTTACAATTATATTAACAAGAATTAATGTATAACAGATGGGTTCAATAATGAAGCCAACAATATTCAATGAAAGAGTTGCGGAGGCATTGCGGAACTGGCACCAGACCGCGAAGAAGCACATAAGCCAGAACCGTGTGGGACCCTCCTTGTCGAGCAGACCCACAATCCCGAGCCACCACCTGTCCCCGGTGCATCTCCTGCGTTACTATTGTTCTGAAATGGACAACTTCCCACCTCTCCACGGTGTTCAAACTTTGACGGCGACCACACCCAGCCCTCCGACGTCGATTCTCCTTCCCTGTTGGATTTTATTGACGTGGCAGGATCGATTTTGTTGAGAAATTTTTCGCCAAGGGCTACATCTTCTCATCTTTTGAGGAAAGATCCAGTGGTGCAAGTCTGTTTTTCAATGAGAAACGTGATGGTGTTTTCAATGAGAAACGTGATGGTATGATAACCTGAAGTATGCTAAAGCTGATGATAAAAATAAGTTTGATAAAATGGTGAATGAAGATATAAAGGAAGAGTTAACTACTAAAGGACTCGATAAGTTCAATGTTATTTGTTTGCATTTTTAAAAAAAGAATTGAATTTATGACCGCGGTTGTAGTAAAAACCGTGGTGGTATATTTTTGTTTTGCTTTTTTTTGTCCATTCTGAATATTTTTTTTACCGTGGTGGTATGTTATATTTTTTAATGTGGTTATATAATTACGATGGTAATTTTAGTATTTTTTATCGTAGTTGAATCTATTGCGGTTTTAGAACTGTAGTTAAATGTATTTTTTCTACTAATAAATAAATAAATAAATGTATTGTGTGTAACACTCTAAAAATAACATAGATAAAGCTAAGCATTCTATTAATTATAATTATGATTCATCAACATACAATAATTCTTTAAACTAAAGTATTTCAAAATTCTACCTTCAAAATTTTACAAAAACACACTTACAAAATATCTCCAAATTGTTTTTCAAATTTAGCTTATGCCTAAAAGCACTATTCATTCTAAATGGTCCTCCATAGATCCATCTACAACACCATCTGCTCCCGTGTCAAAAAAACACGATCATTACAAACAAATATCAAAACACAAGTACAACAAAACAAAGGGTAAGCTAACCGAATTTTTAATAATTATGAGTATTTCAATTCAAACACAAAGATTAACACCACTCAAGTATTTCATTCAGTTACATTCACCATCATAATATAAGACACTGACACACTACAAACTTGACTCTACTTTCGGAAGACTCATGTATTGAATAGACCCCAAGATGTGCACCTGTCATACATCTCCAAACTGTGAATCCACATAGCCTCCACACAAATGAATCATCAATCATGTAAGATAAGGTTAGTCCCCCTAAGACTTTCCTGACCAACTATGTTTCAAGCTGCAGTCACTCAGTTCAGACCTCCTTCGACTCTCACCACCTAGTAATGATCATTTATTTGATTCCTATTATTAGTAGAGTCAGGATACCAATCGTTATTGATCTGGTCCTTAGACAATGCACTTCCTAACTGACCTAGGTAGGGGTGTTTCCTTTCCTGAAAACACTATGACCAGATCTTGACCAACGCATGAACACTTTATCAATTTCAGAACATAATCTAAATCTCTTCTCATGTAATCGTTCTCTTTTCAATCTCAATCTCAACCTCAAATCTCAAAATTTAACGAAATAATTAAACCATCAATACCATTAAATTTAAATTATCAATTAATCTATTTTATTAAATCCATACATTGCATTACCAAAGAATCAAACAATCAAAACAGAAAGCCCCAAAAAAAATCTTTTTTTTAGGGTTTAGCTTGGGTGAAAATCTAACTTGAGCAAGAATTTCCTCGCTTGAGCGAAAATTATTTCGCTTGGGCGAAAACTGTCTAGAAAACACACTTGCTCCAGGGTCATTCTCGCTAGGGCGAGACTACCTTCTCGCCTAGGAAAATTGGACCCGAGAACACCTCTCAAGTTTCCAAGTGACTTCGCCTAAACGAGATTGCCTAGCCTGGGCGAAAAATAAAGAAAAACCAACAGTATCCACTATCTCAGAGTTACCATGCATGCCTCAGATGACTAAATTGGGCGAAAATCAACCCACATACAATTATCTACCCTAGCACATATTATCTATTCAACATATCAACATACCATTAATTTTCACATAACCACATCATACATGCAAGAACAAACATCAATAAAAAAAATAAATATCAATTTCAGACCTGTAGATACCTTCATATATGCAATTCACAAACCCTAAACCTATCAAACCCTAACTTATAATCACACCCAATTGCACTAGAAGTTCTCTCTAACAGCCCCAAAGCCTAAGATCATCAAGAACTCGAATATGCACTAAAGGACCTCTGACCAACGATCAGACTAACACACTAGGAAACTGAGCTCACAAAGGCACCGTCTGATGACTCAGAGGCCACATGCAAGCTCATTAAGTAGAGGAAAAACGAAAATCTAAAACTGACTCTAATGGGAAGGAACAGAAAACGAACTTACTCTAATGGAGATTATGATCGGGTAGGTTTGCTCTGTTCTCCACCACGAGTCCAATGGTGGGCTCCGCTTGAGAAATTGATGGAAGACGAACACAGAGACTTAGAGAGAAGTCAGAGAAAAGGGAGGTCAGGGGTTTTTAGAGAGATGGTGACTCAAGTGAGAATAACTAACTTTTTCTGTAAATACATATTTTTAGTTTAATAATATAATAATCATGTACTCATCCCATTTTTACCACTTCTACTCAGATGACAGATTTTTCTAGACTGTTATATCGTGACATAAAAGATATAATTATATTAGTTTCTTATATAAATAAATTTTTTGAATTTTAGAAAAATAAATATATTATTGTTACAACTGTAATTTAGATTTTCAAAACTAAAACTTTTAATATTTTTTTTAATTTGCATAGTTTTATTAGAAAAATTATTTTATTTAAATTAGTTGGCCTAGTGAATACTAATTACATTTAATTTTTATTTGGTTTTAAAAATACAAATATTTTTAATTTGAACTGTATAAAAAAATAAAATATAACCCACCAAATATTAAAAATAGTATAATAATTAAAATAAATATTCAATATTTTAAATGTTGAAAATTACTCAAGATTCCATTAAAAGTACCCAAAAAATATATTAAATTATATTGATGATGATAATAAAAACTAGTGTTAAAATATACAGGCTTATAATATAAGTAATAAATAAGTTACATGCTATGTAAGTTACTACATACCCAGTTTGTAGAATGAGTAATAACTCACTTAAATATGTTTTATTTTTATTGTTCTATATTTGATTTATTAAATATGAATTAAGATGATTTGACTCTCTATATTTGATTAAGATGATTTGACTCGTGTAACACTTATATCATCACAAGTAGATTTTGTAAGATGAGATTTGTACCTACCTATAAACTATTGGAAAAATTTTTATCTTTAATCGATGTAGGATCTCCAACACTCCCACCTCACGTCGAGACTCCCCAATTTGAACGTGAAACTTATATGTAAGGGTGGTCCAATAGCGACCCGATAGGTCCAACAACCTTATTAAGATAGGCTTCGATATCATATCGAAAGTAAACTTTAAGCTTGACTCAACCTTACAAAACCGAGATAAAATTTATAATTAATAAGTTAGTTTTGTCTATTATAATTGTAAATTTGCATATCCCTAAATTAGCTTGCATAAATTAAAAAATAATTAAAAAAATCTAATTATTTTTATAATTTTTAATTTAAGATTTTAGTATCTTATAAAAAATAATATTTTAGTGCAAATATAACAATAACAAAAAGACTATACAGACTAATGATTTACTACAAACTACATATATAGATAAAAAAAACATATGAAAAAAGTATATTAAAATAAATCATGAAATAAAATTTAGATTTATGTTTTTGTAGATATATAATATTGATGAAACAAAAAACAAAAATATACAGTCATATTCAATTAATATCTACACAATAAAAAAAATAACATAAATTACAAGGTAAGGATAGTCAATCTATACGAACATGTCCTTGTTGAACAACCAAGTGACCTCAATTGTCATCCATATCTCCTAGCTTAAAAGTTAAAAACTTCTTAAATAATATACTTTAAGGTATCTTACTAAACACTTTTGTATTCTTCAAATTCAATTATAAATTAGCAGCTTATTTATTGGTCTCATCAGTTAGCTTTAAACAATTTATAATGTTATAATCTAAGTAAAATTAATAATAATATTCTAATGAGTTAAGTATTATTTTTTTTTAAGATGTGTTTAATAAGAATAATAAAAATATTTCAGAATAGATTAAATGTATTAAGTCATTTTAAATTATCAATATAGAATTAATAAGTCATACATATTGGTTAAAAGTGCTTTAACAATAATTTATAATAATGTAAATTCTTTAATAAGAGAGTATGTATAATTGTTATAAGATTTTATTTAATTACATCAACTCAGAATGATGTACTATGTAAGGTAATTATTTCACAAATAGACTATTATGTAAACCAAACTATAAAGGTTTTATTTTAATTTCTTCTAATATTATTATAAGTGATATATATATATATATATATATATATATGTGTGTGTGTGTGTGTGTTTGACTAGTAGAGTTAGAAGTTTAAGAACATCAATTATATATATATATGTGTGTTTGACTAGTAGAGTTAGAAGTTTAAGAACATCAATAATATAATTTTTTTATTTTAAATTATATAATTCAAAATATAATTTTATTTGAATTTTAAATTATATAATATAAAATGCATTTTTTATAATTTAAAATATAAAGTCCAATCTATAATAAAAAAAATAGGAAATGTAGGATTTATTTATTTTTCTTAATCAAGAGTATAATGATATTTTTTTCTAAATTTATAGAGGTGCAATGGAAAAGTATGGAGATGCAAGCTGAATGCGTCAAACTTTTGTGAAGGGAGCAGGTACAATCTTACTTTGCAAACCCATATCAATCTAAGATATATAGATTTTGATGATCCCATATCAATTTAAAATATATAGATTTTAAACAATGATTGAGTATATTTTAAGTGAATTAAAATAATTTATTAAGAATTAAAACAATTTTATAATTTAAATTAGTTTTGAATCAAGGTTTTAAAACTGGCTGGTATATGCTTTAAAACTAGCTCAAAACTAATTTAGATTTCAAAACTACAATAAATAAATTATTTACATCAAAATTATCACTTTTTGGTGTACAAGGTTGGATATGATATGATTTTTAAAAGTTCATTTTTTATCAATATTGGTTTAAACAATTTATACTTTTTTAAAAAAAATTGTTTTAATTTGTTCAAATAATTTTAAAATTAATTTACAACAAAATAGCTTTTAACATAGTTTCGAACCATCAAATTAATTTACATTTATTTTTAATTAGGCATAAATATATTAATTACTTAAAATTTCCAGTACCAATATATATATAATGTTAAATATTTATGAAAAAAATTAAAAATTCTTATTATAAAATATTTTTTATTTGTTTATTTTGTCAAACCCCTGTTTTGAATTTTGCATATAATCTAATTGGTTGAAACATTGCAAACTAAAGAACAATAATCAAAATATCAAATTTAAAATATTTGAAAATATATTCGAAGAGAATAAAAAAAGTTAAAAGATTAGTTTTGAGGAACAAGATAAAAAAAATGAATTATATATGAAAAAAAAACATTATGAAAAAAACAAGAAAATAAAATTAGATAAAAAGATATTGAGATTCCTAATTTTCATTTATTTAAGCAGTTTGAACATCCTTCTTTGTTAGACCAGAAACAGATCAATAAATAACACTGGGACCATGGCCATCTCTGATTTTTGAAATTTATTTCAAAATGTAAATTAAAATTATTATTTATATAAGTAGATATTTTACTGTAACATTAATAATAATTATTTTGCAAAGTATTTTAATCTTTTTACAGTTTTAAACATTCTTCTTTTATAATCCATTAAAAGATTATAAATAATTTCATTTATAAGTATAAAACTTTGTTAATCCTTAAAAAAACTGATGTTACTAACCTTTGTTAATTTATTTTATTAAAATTTATTTAAAAGTTGAATATTATTTATTATACATTTTCTAATAAGACAAACATACAAACATTATATATAAAATTGACATCTTAAACTTTCAACACAAAGCTACCAAATAATATTATTTTTCTTATCATAATTTTTTTAAATTTTCTCGTGTCAGTCAAACCATATTATTATTTCTTTAATGATTATGAACTGTTAATGTCCTAAAATACAATTCAATAAAGAGCATAATTCATTATAATTTAGTACTACATTTATATAGCATAACCACTAAATAGACAACACAATAATTAGTCTAAAAAAAATAAAAAATCAACCTAGTCAAGGCTTACACTTTGATTTAGAAAAGATGATTCTTAAAATATAATAAAGGTAAGAAATTTAAGTTAGATTTAGTATATAAGTTATAAATCTAGTTGTTTATTTTTAATTATATATATATATATATTTAATTTTTTTCTAATATTTTAGAAATTTTTTTCATTTTTTTTATTAAAAAGTGTAAGTGAGATGATGACAAAGTGTGTGTTAATTATAATCGATTACAACTTCAATTAAAATAAGTTTTTTTTCTCTTCTTTTATATTTTAAGTTTTTTTTAGGAGTTTTGTTATCATATATCATAATTGAATAAATAAATTTTTGCGAGACTCTCTTTATTATAATATGTTTGATTTATAAATCCCACGTCGTGAGAGTAAATGAGTTTTTGAAACAAAACACATACATAAGTTTTGTGGATTGTTTGATTTATGTTTTTATGAATAAAGAATATTAGTTTTGTTTAGTGATGTAAAATAATTTTATTTTTGTTTGTTGGTTTTACAAGGTAATAATTAGTTTAAGTGAATATGATTGTTAAGTGTAAAGTAAGTTTCTTCTTGATGTTAAAACATGTTTGGTAGATTATAAATGATAGAGAATAAATACGTTTATAGTGAATCTATTATATTTTCTGTTTTTATAATTATTAACAAAGTGAAAAAGTATTGATCAAACAATATATAAGTTTAAAATAGTCTAAGTATATAACTTGAGGGAGAAATTGTTATTCAAACTAATATAGCTCAAGTGACAAATCACAATTCAATTAGTTTCCATTTTACTAGAGAATATTTCTTACATCATTTGATATCAATTAAGTGACATTCTTCTACTCCCTCTAAAATGTTTAGCTTGGTTGAAAGTTTTTGTATATTCAATAAACATAGTTTATAAATAATACATAAATTTAAATATTTTATTTTAAGAAATTTTTATATTAGGAATTATAACTAAGTGGTATAAATTATGTGAATTTCATTAGATGTTGAGATTATAAAAAATATCATTGAGTGTATAGATTAGTTATATCAAGATATAATAAGACATTGTGAGAAATTTATTACACACATGTATGTGGTGGGGTGTTGGATGCCTTAAACTTCCATTGATTTGTGAAGTCTGAGATGTGAAGATTTTTAAAATGAGTTAGGCGCTACTATTTGACAATATATATTTAATACAAATTTTCTAAAAGATGATAGGTGATTTCTCAACTGTCGATTTGATATTCAGATTCTTGTATTGAATTATACTTCAAGTAATGAAGTGTACAGTGAATTATGATTTTATTTATAACTATATGCATTGATTTACTATGAAATTTATTTATGTATAATTATGTTGTAGTTGATACATGAAGAAATAAGACAATGGACCCAAGAGTTAAAAGCTTTAAGGAGTTGTATATAAAAATTTGGATAAATATATTTATATATTTTGTGCATATACTCTTCTCAAATACTTTTAGTCTTCTAAACCTATGTTTTGTAATATTACAACACATTATAGTCAAAGTATGTTATAGCTATATAGAGTATTATATTGTTATGCATCAGATTTTTATATCTTAGATAAATATACATAAAAAGACGAGATTTTTTTTTAATATTTTGTATGTTTAACAATTATTTTTTTTATACCATAATCATATTTCAGTTAGATTTTCATATAAAGATGAAATATTATCAATATGAGAAATCTGGATGAAAAAAATTAATTAATTATTTTTTTACGATATCTAATTTAATTTATCTTATTAATTCAACTCAATATTTTACTTAAAAAATTCAAGTCATTATTATTCAAGTTCACAATACGAGAATTGTAGTTTACTTTTCATATACCATATCTTTAAATAGGAATTATTATTTATAAATGGGAACATGAAATTTAAAACCAAAATAAGTTTTATTGTTGATTCAAAAGACCTGAATTTGTAAAAATATCTCAAAACTTAATTGAAGAGTAAACGTCTAATCAAGATAACTAAAAATTTGAGATGAATATCATAAGTAAATTTTTATTCTCTTATTTTGTACATGACAACAAGAAGACAAAGTATTGTCTTAGTACTATATTTGACTAGGTGGGGGGCATGGGTGGTCTGGTGGGCATGGGTGAGTATGTGCACCGTTATAGTCTATATCTATAGTTTCTTCCACCATTTCAAAATTTTCTGTAAAAAAAAAAATATCAAAAAAATATGAAAAATTTTAAGATAAATAATTTAGAAGAGTATGAGATGGTTGTTATTGAAGTAATAATCAAACAAACCATTGTGATTTGAGAATTTAAGTATTTGATTTTGATGTAGTTTTACAAAATCATATATAGCATAATGAATCATATGATGCATGCTACATGCAAAAAATTAAAAACAATAATATTTTTAAACTTTTTTTTATGGTATATTTTTTATTGGTGATTCAGGTTTAAATTAATGAAGACAGATTAATTATTCTTCAGTGAAGTTATATTTTAAAAAATATATTATTTTTCTTTTTTCAACAAAACAAGTCTACGAAGGAAAAAGAATTTGCTGTCCAAACAGTTTGGGCTAAGCTTCTATCCAGCCCAATCTTTTGTAGCCATGGGCCGAATAATCAAATGTTATGGAAACATTTTTTATTTTAAGAAAGAATACTTAATGATAAAAAGTTTAGAGCATTATGATTAAAAACTTAAAATACTAAAAGATAAATCTAAAACAATTTAGAAATTATTTAATGCAGAAACATAAATATTTTAGAATCAGTTATTTATTATTTTTTATTTATTCTTTTTAAGTCAATACCTTCAATTATTAATATTTATTTCATTTTTTGTATGTTTACTAAGGATATATTTAGAGGGTTTTTTTTTTCTGAAAATTTAAAATTGGAAAAAAGTGTGTAATATTTGGTCATTTAAAAAAATAACATTCTTGTTAAAAAATAACATTATTACGTTGTTAGAACAAAAGAACAAAAAAAATGATTTTTAAAAAGAAAAACTGTCCCATAAAAAAAGGTATTTAATGCTTACTCCTCAAAGTAATTTATTACATATTTAGTGAATTGCATTTAATATTTTCACGACATTTAGTCTTGACCACACAATTAAAAAAATAAAACAATAAATTTAATATTAACTTAAACATTTAAATTCAAATATAAATAAAAATAAAATATCTTATGAGCATAAGATAAAGAAGAGGTTTGTATTTTTAATTTTAGTATTTTTTTAATTTAAAAATGTTTGTTTCGTTAAAAAATAATAAAATATAATATGAAAATTCTCCTTTTTTTTTATTAGTATATCATTTAAACACATAGTTGCTTCGTAACAGGAAATAATTTAATAAAAAAAAAACTATGTATAAACCTTGAACCATTTAGAGTTTTATCTCTACACATATTTTTTTTAATTATTTTCAATCTAACACATATATCTTAGTTTTGGTAAAAGAAAATTAAAAGAGATTAAAAACAATATGTAATGAATTACCAGAAAGTTTGACACCTTGTTGAATTTGATGATGTTGCCCAATGCTTGGGGGTAATATGTTGTTCCTCTCTGTGTCTTCATAGGTTTTTGGATCTATAAAAAAGAAATTATCAAAGTTCAGAAAATTTAAGAATTTTTAACCACTCTGTTTGATTTTGTAGTTTTTTTAAGGTTACAAACAAAAGAAATATGTTACTAATGCAGAGTACGAAGATGTTTATGTTTATTAAAAAAAAATATTGAGAGAAAGAAACAGAACAAAGACATGCCTGTGGGAATGACACGACCAAAGGAAGGAACAGCAAAAGCAAAGATGAAAGAGATGAAACAGAGCAATAAGAAACGTGAAGCAGCCATTTGTGATTTTTGTGAGAAATGGAGAAATGGTTGTTTCAATTGATTGTGGATTTAGAGTGGTGTCTTCATGAGCTATAAATAAGGTCTTTTTAACATGAGTTAACTATTCTAAAAATTATTTTTTTTTATCCAAAATATGCCTACATAGTATGAGAATTTTCCTGCCTTTGTTAGAGTAGGTGTATTCAATTAATAATTAATGTGTTATTGAAAATTAATGCTGCTTCTGAATATTATAGCATGTGCCTAAATGAAATATTAAGCTGAGTGTATAAAGAAAATATTTTATAATTTAGTTTATGGTTATTAATTTAATTTTTAATGAACTAACATGTTTGACAATTACTAATAAATAAATAAATTAATAAATCAATAATAAATTAATTGATAAATCAATCAATAAATTAATTAATAAATGGATCATAACATAAAAGATATAATTATATTAGTTTCTTATATAAGTAAATTTGTGAACTTTAGGAAAATAAATATATTATTGTTACAATTATAACTTTAGATTTTCAAAAATACAACTTTTATTTTTTTTTTAAAGTTGCATGTTTTTTTATTTGGAAAATTTAATTTATTTAAATTAGTTCGCCTAGTGAATACTAATTATATTTAATTTTTATTTATTTTTAAAAATATAAATATTTTTTAATTTGAAGTACATAAAAAAATTAAAATATAACACAACAAATGTAACAACCTAGAAAATCTATTATCTTAGTAGAAGTGGTAAAAGTGGAATGAACATTTGATTATTATATTATTAAACTGAAAACACTTATTTATATGAAAAGTTAGTAATCAAGTCTCATTCCCAGTTGAGCCACCATCTCTCTAAAACCTCTGACCTCCCTCTTCTCTGACTTCTCTCTAAGACTTCGCATCTGTCGTCCATCAGTTTCTCTAGCGGAGCCCACCATTGGACTCGTGGCAGAGAACAGAGCAAGGCTATCCGATCAGAATCTCCAATAGAGTAAGTTCGTTTTCTGCCCCTTTTCTTAGAGTCAGTTTTAGGTTTTCGCTTTCCTCTGTTTACTGAGCTTGCATGTGGCCTCTAAGCCATCAGACGGTGGCTCTGTGAGCTTAGCTTCATAGTTTGTTAGTCTGATCGTTGATTAGAGGTCCTTTAATGCAGATTCGAGTTCCTGAGGACCATAGGCTATTGGGATTGTTATAGAGAATTTTAACTGCAATTCAGGTAAGGGAAGCTAACCTTAGTGCTTGTTTGATTTACAAATTTAAGTCTTGAATAGAGAAGTTAATGATTGTAATAATTGTACAATTTGTATCTGGTAAAGTTTCTTGCAAGTCTGAAATGTTGAATTGAATGTTGTATGTATGAGATAGTTGTGTGAAAATTGATGATATGTTGATCTGTTAAATAGATAATTTGTGCTAGGGTAGATCATTCATTGTGTATATGGCTTGATTTTCACCCAATTTAGTCATCTGAGGCATGCATAGTAACTCTGATATAGTGAATACTGTTGATTTTCTGCATAATTCGCCCAGGCGACATCATCTCGCCCAGGCGAGAATAGTTCGAGTAGCAAGTGTGCTCTCTGGAGTGCTTTTGCCCAGGCGAGAAATCTTTCGCCTAAGCGAGGAGTTATTCTCGCCCAGGCGAGAGTATTTTCGCTCAGGCGAAAATAGACCTTGCTCTCTGGACTACTTTCGCCCAAGCGATAAATTTTCGCTCAGG
>Ga0209489_107126_pt1 | contig 17085 bp, 9 predicted proteins | sample SiratrowhiteBW_FD_187527 | JGI IMG/M metagenome (GOLD analysis project Ga0209489, IMG submission 187527) | Root nodule microbial communities of legume samples collected from California, USA - Siratro white BW (SPAdes) (version 2) | ecosystem: Host-associated > Plants > Roots > Nodule | place: USA... | reverse complement strand
TTTTTTTTTTTTTTTTTTTTTTTTTTTTTTTTTTTGGGTCTTGAAGCTATTGCATGCGCTAGGTTTTCTTCCATGCGGGTTTGTTAGTTTTGAATGTGAGACTACGCTATTACTTCGGTCTGGTATTATATGATTTGAAAAGTTGAGATTTTTATGTTATTCAGATAGAGTGGGAGTTTAAAGTTTGAACTTTTCTATTTTTTGACCTTTTTCTTCTGGGCTTAGATTTTAATTTGAAGATTAACTGTGCACTATAGTAGCATTATCGTTTTTAAATAGAAATCTTGATACCGTTGTTTTTCGTCTTCATTTTTAACTTGTCTTTTGGCTATTTGAGATAGTGATCACTGTTTCTAAGAAGGCTTTTAATCATGACCATTATAATGTAATTACCACTTTACCCCACCTCTTCTGGCGTGGTTCAAGGAAAAAATAAGTTACTAATGACGATCGAATAAGTGGGCCTACATATTAATTCATAACTAATATGCATATTAGAAAAGTTTTGGAGTAGTTGTTCTGAAGCATCTGACACGGACGCAAATACTTAGATATAGGGGCACCTTTTATTTCCATGCGGGAAATAATAAATATTAGCCAGAATTTTTCTTCACAATTGATGGACCATTATCTTCGTCAAATAAGTGATTTTTTTTTTCTTTTGTTTCATAAGTAATAGCATAATTCTCTCTCTATATATATAATGACTCACAGAAAGAACACAAAGGCATCTTTTTCACAATGCAATTCTTACACAAAAAAAATCCAAAATAAGATGAGACATATTTCTTGAAAGTTAAAATGACTTGTTAAGCCGGATGATAATGAGCGAAAAAATGTTATGAGTAGTATTTCTAATAAACATAAATTAAATTTATTTACAAGAAAATGATTGAAATGTTAGAGAGGTGTTTAGCCAATAGTAGGCGTTGTCTCACTTGTGTTAGAGATTTGTCTAGCATATGAGAAAAAGAAAGAATCTTTTAGTTGTGACACCATGGAGGGGTGTCCCACATGTATTCAGGGTATGTTTGAAACGTCAAGATCGACACACCGGCTCACTTTATTGACTTGTGTTCGAGTAGTGTATAAAAAAATAAGATAGTGGTATTTGTAGATATCATAAACCCTGCACTAAATTTTCATAAATGTGTGTGAGATGTGTAGTTATGTTAAAGAGTTGAGGATGAAATGCACAATATACATATAGGTCTATTCTAGTGAGAGAATGCAATATCATCTTAGAACGTAGATATTGGGTTAAACTCAATCCTATAAAATTGACTTATACGATAAGAATGTAGATATTGGGTTAAATTCAATCCTATAAAATTGACTTATATACTTCTAGATGATGTAGAATCTCCATCCGAATCCGTGCTCAAGATATACACAATTTTGGCATGAAGTTCTTGGCTTCTTGTTTTGTAATCAATGGTTTGAAATTTTGAATTGCAATGTAGATTGTGACCTGCGTTATTAATGTTCCCATTTTCCTTTACATGCTCTTTCTTGTTGGCTCATTGTGAATTCCTTGTCTTGCAGCTGAAGCTGTCCTACTTGCATTTCAAAATTATATATTGATGCTGGGAACAAGTGTGATGATTCCGTCGTGGATTGTTCATGCCATGGGAGGAAGTGATGTATGTTGAATTTCTGCTCATGTGTAAAACAATTATTGCTTTTGACACATTTATTGCTAATATTTACATGTTAGTGATTTGTATATTGATACCACCAGGGTGACAAGGCACGGGTGATACAGACTCTGCTCTTTGTAGCTGGCATTAACACACTTCTCCAAACGCTTTTTGGAACCAGATTGCCTACAGTAGTTGGAGGAGGTTCATCTGCATACATATATCCAATTGCTTATATTATCACCGACTCATCATTACAACAAATTAGTGACCCTCATGAAGTAAGTGTCGTCATTCCCTTTCACCACTGCTAGTTTCAGAGGACATTACATTTTTTTATTTGTAACATCTAATCATCTATTTAGTTTTTACCAACTTTGCTATATCCACTTAGTATGAGGTTGTCAGTGAAGTTTAGAGTGAGAATCCACTAGCGGCTCACTTTTTGACATTCTCTTTCTAACACTATAATTTTGTTTGAAATTTTTTGGGACTCATGAAATCTCGTGGACCCTACCTATTCAATGAGTCTCACATGAGTTTGTGTCTGAGTGAATTTCAAACAATAATAAATAGCATGCTACTACTTACTAGCATTCCTTGTAACATACAATATTTTTGTACTCAATTATGATTTAAACTTCCTCTGAATATGTGGACTTAATTTTGGATAGATGACACCGGTAACCTAATATAATTTGGGGATTGATAAGAGACCGAAACTGTAAAGGATGGACAACAGGAGAAATAGGCAGTGAACAGTGGATCATATACAATCTCTAATTGAATGTATTTGATTGATGAGGAGGAGTGGTTAGAATGGGGGTGGGGGTAGTTAAGGTTGGAATAAGGGAGAAATTTAGGCTATCTCAAATACAGTGGACTGATACATGGTATTTCATCTTCTACTTCTATATCACCTAGATCAGAGTGGAACCCTACCTAATGAATAATCTACTTGTTCAATGTTGAACACTATATTTCCTCTGTACTGGTTTGGTTCTTAATAGTTGTTATCAAAGCATTCCACCACATCTCAACTGCAAAAAAGAGGCACAAGGTGGTGATAGCAGCATTGTAGTGTCGTTCTGGGACTAGTTGATGGACTAATATACTGTTAGCCCGAATAGGTGCTGGGGCTGTGGAGGGTGGTGGGATGTTAGGTTCAGTTGGGAGATATGATGAAATTTATTGTGTGGTTTATAAGGCCTTGGGCACTCCAATTACAATTTCTAGCTTTTTGTTGTGTGGTTTTCGTAAGGTGTTCTCATTAGGGAGCAACATAAATTATTCAAACTTTCTTAGAAATTTGCAGTGAAATTTCTCTTTTGTTTGGAATAAGAGATCTTGACATGTGATTGCTTTGCAGAGATTTATACAAACAATGCGAGCAATACAAGGAGCTTTAATTGTAGCATCAAGTATTCAGATAATCCTGGGTTACAGCCAAATCTGGGGACTCTTTTCAAGGTTACTAGTAACATGTGACATGTTTGTGAGTTGAAAATGTCTAAATAAATTTCAAGCATTTATTTTTGTGGATCTTCTCTCCAGATTTTTCAGTCCCCTTGGTATGGCACCTGTAGTTGGATTGGTTGGATTAGGATTATTTCAACGTGGATTCCCTGTGGTAGGTGTGGCTCAAATATCCATCTTAATTTTGATGATCTCTGTACTAATTTTTTGACAAATGGTCTTCTATTGACAACAGTTTATGTGAATGCAATACAATATCATCATCTAGAACAAAGTTTATTTTGAATAATGATAAACTGTAATATTTAAGGAACTTCTCTAGAATCCAATCTTCGAGGTTGTTACCTATTTAAGTGACTCCAATTCAACGCTAAATTTTTATCCTTCTTTTCAGCATATGTGCATTGAGGGCTTTGTTTACTTTTTGTCTTCAAATTATTTGGTAGTAGCATAATTATTAATTATATACAGATATTGAGAACATTTTTGGTGGCAAAATTCTTTGATTCACCATGTTTACAATATTTCTGAGTTATCTGATAATGGCATAGGCGTTTTATATTTGCATGCAAACATTGATGGCATTTTCTTTATCAAAATCTTGTAATTGGCCATGATCTCTACAAGCTTGATGATTGCCATATTTTTCATACCATGTTTATAAATTTACTCAATGTTTTCTGTTATCATCTTTTTCAGTTGGGGGATTGTGTAGAAATTGGTATACCAATGCTGTTGTTGGTAATTGGTTTGTCTCAAGTAAGTGCTTTAACTAGAAATTTATGATTTGCATCAAATTATTAATCTTTTCCTAAAACAATCAAACTTCCTATAATGTGCAGTATCTAAAGCACGTGAGACCATTTAGAGATATCCCTATCTTTGAACGTTTTCCTGTGCTGATTTGTGTGCCAATTGTTTGGATCTATGCTGTTATATTGACCGCCAGTGGAGCTTACCGACACAAGCCAGACACAACACAAAATAGTTGTCGAACAGACAGAGCTAATCTGATATCTAGAGCGCCATGGTGTGGGAAACACCTGTTTTAATTTCTTTTGTTATGTATCAAGGTGTTGCTGACTTCGTAGGTTTCTTCATGTTGTACTAGGTTCATGTTCCCATATCCTTTCCAATGGGGTCCACCTACATTTTCTGCTGGCCATTCATTTGCCATGATGTCAGCAGTTCTTGTCTCAATGGTAGAGGTATCTATTCTATTCCTCATTATTTTATTTTGTTTTTTTTGGATTGACTTGGCCTGTATTAGCTTTATTGTACTTGTGTATATGTTCTATCCCAGTGCATGTTAGCTGTTGCTACAGATTGACATTTTGAAATTTGGCCTACGGTCTTAGGTCCCCCAAAAGCCTCAGAATGAGTAGTAAAGAAACAAAAAACTGATACAATCACCATATAGTCTCATGATAATTTTTTTTTGAATTTTCAGCAATGTATTGACATCTTGACATTCACTTGTTGCAGTCAACTGGTGCATATATGGCAGCATCTCGACTAGCAATTGCTACTCCTCCTCCTGCTTATGTATTGAGTCGAGGCATTGGTTGGCAGGTTAGTTACTATATACACTAGTCATTTATTATCATTGGATTGCCTAGCTTATGCCTGTGTGTTGATTGAATAGTTTTAAAACTTCAATCTTGTGAGCAGTTATTAAGAGTTTCAATATTATAGTAAAGTTTATATGACTGATAGCTTGAGGTGATCTCTATCTTAACCAGGGGATTGGCGTCTTACTTGATGGTCTCTATGGATCAATCACTGGTTCCACTGTTTCTGTGTAAGTCTTTATCTTCTTTGAGTTTTAACTGCAATTGTGTATGATCATGATGGCATGATGAGCATGATGGCTGATTTTTCTAGGGAAAATGTGGGACTCCTTGGACTAACCCGAGTTGGAAGTCGCAGAGTTGTTCAAATTTCTTCTGGCTTCATGATATTCTTCTCTATTTTAGGTTGGTAGACACAAATCAAAGATTGGCCTGGCTTACACTAGAAGTAAACCAGTTCCTCGCAATGCTAGAGTACACAGTTTCACTTATGGTGTTTTTGTTTTCTTTTTCTTCAATCATGTGTAGGAAAATTTGGAGCTGTGTTTGCCTCTATACCCTTCCCAATTTTTGCTGCACTGTACTGCATTCTCTTTGGCCTTGTGGGTATGTCGTATACTCTAAAATGAGATTTCATTGCAATACATTGCTCTTGCTCCTCAATTTACAACTACTTTCCCTTGTTTACAGCTTCAGTTGGAATATCATTTCTTCAGTTCACAAACCTGAACTCCATGAGAAATCTTATTATCATTGGGCTCACTCTGTTCCTTGGGATATCTGTTCCTCAATTTTTCAATGAATACTGGACTCCTTCACGACATGGTCTTGTTCATACTAATGCTGGATGGGTAAGTTTACTTTTCCTCAGCCAACTAATATCATGCTTTATCAAATAATGTGTTACTGTCACGCTATCTCTTTTCAGTCTTCTTTTAAGAAATTTGAACTTTTGAATTTTGATTTGGTTTGTAACTTGTTCTTTACACTTGTCATCATCAAATAGCCGCTTAGTAGTTTGCTTGCTCTTATACAAAATTTTCATCTTTGCAGTTCAATGCATTCTTAAATACCTTATTCTCGTCAGCACCAACAGTGGGTTTGATAGTGGCAGTGTTGCTTGATAACACTCTTGAGGTAGAAAGGTCAAAGAAAGATCGAGGGATGCCATGGTGGGTGAAGTTTAGAACGTTTAAAGGAGACAATAGAAACGAAGAATTCTATACATTGCCATTCAATCTCAATAGGTTCTTCCCACCTACATGATCTTAATGAAGATGAGCCAGGGTAGATCAGATTTTCTTGGAGTTGCACGTTCCAGCATTCATGAGTTAGGACTAACAAAAGCTGCTTTTTCCTTAACTACCAGCCAATTTTTTGTGGACCCCATGTGAAATCTTGGTCCAACAGTTAAGGATTCTAAAGCATTTGGTCCATGCTCAGTAGATGCAATAATTGCTACTCACTGATGAGTAATGAGTTCTGATCCTAGATGTACATGCCCACCAACTGAATTAGTGAATTTACTGTATAGTTTTCTCTTTCTGTGCTACTGTCAAAGCAGCTTTTGTTTCCGTAGGATTCATGATTTCATTTTTGCAAACGTTAATAGAAAGCAGGTTTTTTATTTACTAGAGGTAAAAGAAATTGATGACTGAAAGGGGCACCAAGCCAAAAACATGCTAAACTCTAAGCTGTCAACCAAACATTTCATGCATGGATATAGTAGCTGTTTTTCATCAGCTAAATGCATTAATGATGTACCCTTTATTTTGCAAGGGCATCTGCATCAAAATTACTCTCTATGAAGATGTGGTGGACTGATATGGAATGATTCCTCTGACTAAAGGCTTGAATGGCACGTTATGAAACCATTTCTCTATCTGATGAACCAACAAAATAATTTAAGCCCTTAGGACAAGAAGGGAATCAGATGAGGTGCTGACTGCGTTATTAATGATTTGTATGGTTTAATGAGTGAAATGAAAGGTGTGGCAATAGAAGGAAAACAATAGGCTTCAACTTTCTTCCATTTTGAATTTCCAAACAGTCAAAATTAATGCCATTCCATGTCTTTTGACCAGAGGCTATGAAGCACGTCTTAAATGTTTGTTGCTATTGTCAAGAATTAGAATCAAATATAAAACTCAATTTCTTTTAAAGACAACCCTTAAATGCTAGATAACACTAAAGTTAATTACACCAAATTCAAACGAACAGATTCATAATGATATAAAATTCTGTGTTTGTATATTTAAATGAATTTGATCAAACACTAATATAAAGATGTGTTATTCCATCATCGACTCCATTTAATTATATTGTTTATAATATTTTACTGCTTAAGATTTTCTTACACAAATGGAATCGCAACAAATATACTACTTTTCAATAAATAGATTATTTTTATGAATTATTAATTTAAGATCATATCAGACAGAAACAAAGTTGGATTTATTGTTGAATGGAGGAAGTATAAAGTTAAATAAAAGTGTTTTAAAATTTTATTTTTCTATAAAACTGTTTTTTTTTTCTAAAGAAAATATCTTTATAAACTTATGTTAACATTTTTAGTTTATTAGTTTTCATATCTTTAGTTCTAATTTGGGTTTCAAATCTTTAAAAGAATATCTTATAGATATTTAATTTAAATCTTATAGATAATTTAAAATATCTTATACCACTATATAATCTTTTAATCTAAAGATACATTTAATTTATAATTTAAATTGTTTCTTTTTTTACAAATATTTAATGTACTTTGTACGTTTAAAATTATTTATCTATTATAATTTTAATTATACAAAATAAATATTTATTATGCGTATTCACCAAACTTCCATTCTAGACAGCTAAAGATAGAAAATAATAAAAACACATGCAAAATTTTATTTGCAAGATATTGATATATAGTAAATGAGAGTAAAATACATAATGCTTCCACTGATAAAAATTTCATGATTTGAACAATTTATGGCACACCACCAATTTATTTCCAAATATCTCTAGACAAGCTGCAACACATAACAAGCAGCATAAAGAGAAGAAAAAAGAACTTGAAGTTAGAACACAAAAGAAAGCCATGTTCAATCATTTTGAAGTTGTCCAAGTACAATGGTGTTCACTGTCTCCCTCATTAATGGTGACTTAGGCATCACAAACTTGTTATACACATTTTCCATGGTTGGACGAGAAAGTGGTCTTTCATTCAAACAAGCAAATGCCACTTTTGCAATCAAGACCACCTCATTAACAACTGGCATCACTGGAAGAGGAAGTCGTTGGTCTATCACATCCTTCAATAGCAAATTAGATGCCACTGCTGTTGAAGAAGGTGAATGCATGGAAGAAATGAGATCTCCTGGATGATTTCCCATTATTATTTCCAAACAAAGCACCCCAAAACTGAAAACATCGCATTTCTCATTCACTTCCATTGTATAAGCAAGTTCTGCATTACATCAAATTATGAAAACTATGTAACACAAAAGGTGGCAATGCTTATTATTGAAACAATTGTAGAGTTTCTTAAGATATGAAAAAATTAAAGGGTCTAACCTGGTGCAGCATATCCGTAAGTGCCAGCAAACGAAGTTAAATTACGTGAATTAGGATTTAGAATCTTTGCTGTTCCAAAGTCAGATATGCGGGCTTCATATTCCAAATCTATAAGAACATTCTTGCTTGATATGTCACGATGAACAATAGGAGGAGAGCAACCATGATGCATATGATACAAAGCATTTGCCACACCTTTAACAACGTTAACCCTCTTGTTCCAATCAAACATTGCTGCATGTGTGTCGTTGTTTAGTAATTTATCCAAGCTGCCACCTTCTAGGAACTCATAAACCAAGAAACAATAGCGTGGATGTTCACAAAAGCCATGCAACTTCACAATGTTACGATGTTTGATTTCTGTCAAGGCTCGAACTTCAGTTGTAAAAGCCTTAAAATCAAGATTTTCCCTGTCAACTTCAACTTGAAGTTTTTTCACAGCAACAATCTGGCCAGAGGGTAAGATGGCCTTGTAAACATCTCCAAAACTTCCTTTTCCGATGAGATATTTGTCATCGAAATCATTTGTTGCTTCGATGATATTTTCATACACTATTTTCCCATCGTAATGCCATATAGAAAAAAGATCTCGAGTTTGTTCTTCTTTCTCTTGCTTTTTTATTTTTCTTGCTTTTACAAAATGAAAATAGAGTGAAACTCCAACCACAAATAGTGCACCCAAAGTAAGGAAAAGTTTCAACATCATGGCCCTTTTATCACGAGGATTGTGACTCAACAACTGTGGGCAAGGCATCAGCCCAGAAACATAGCCACACAAGTTTTTGTTGTTTTCCAATGCTTCAAATGGAGCGTTAAGGAAGGCTCGATTGTTAGGAATTGGACCCTCTAATTGGTTGTTAGATATGTCAACATTTGTCAAACTCAACATATCCTCAAAACTGGAAGAAATGTTTCCAGTGAGATTGTTGTGGGAGAGGTTCAAGTTTTCCAACATCTTCAATTTTCCAAGTGCTGCTGGAATTTTTCCATTTAAAAAATTCCAACTAAGATCAAGATGTTGAAGATATTGCAATTGGCTTAGTTCAGATGGAATGCTTTCCATTAATTTGTTATGGCTTAAGTCCAAGTGATATAAGTTGTGCAACCTTCCGAGCTGTTTTGGGATTGGACCACTTAAACCATTTGCTGCAAGATCAAAGTACACTAGTTGCTTTAAGGAACCAATTTCAGTGGGAATGTTGCCCGAAAGTTTGTTCTTACTTATGGAGAGTTCAGACAAGTAGGTCAAGTTCCCAAGTTCTTTTGGAATCTTTCCTGTTAGACGATTTGAAGACAGTTCAAGCCTTTGTAGTTTAGGTGCCTGGCCTAGCTCTGGGGGTATACCACCGAACAAATTGTTGTATGAGATCATTAGGCCTATGAGATTATGACATTTGACCCAATTTGATGAAAGGTGGCCGTTAAAGGCATTTCTACTCAGATCAATGTACTTCAAATTTGGATATACACCAAAATCATTTGAAATATTTCCGACCAACATATTTTCTGCAAGGTTGAGCCTTTCAAGACTAGAACAGTTCTTCAAACTTGATGGAATTGGACCAGTCAAAAGATTCTTATTGGCTGCAAAATATGAAAGTGACCCTCCAAGGCAAGTATGTTGTGGCAAAGGGCCAGTGAAATAATTAGAGCTTAGTTGTAAATTCACTAAACTGGTAAGGTTACTTGTTGCCATTGAAAAACTTCCAGTAAGTTTGTTCATATAAAGTAACAGGAAGGTAAGCTTAGTCAAATTTCTGAAGGTAGAAGGAATAGGTCCAGAAAAATTGTTTACTGCAAGGTTAAACTTTTCTAGATTGACCAAGTTTCCTATGGAAAAAGGAATTGATCCAGAAAGCATGTTTTCAGACATGGACAATTCAGTGAGTTTTGTCAAGTTTCCAAGAGAGGGAGGAATTGATCCATGTAGTTCATTACGAGTGAGCTGAAGCGTCCTCAAATTAGCCAGGTTTCCTATGGAAGACGGGATTGGCCCAGAAAGATGATTTTTCAACAATTTGATTGTTGTGAGAAGATGAAGTCCTCCCAACTCCTCAGGAATAGGACCAGACAGAAGGTTGTTAAAGAGGATAAGTTGTTCTAAATTTGTTAAGTTTCTAACTGAAGGGATTGTACCAGAGAGATGGTTGGTTGATAAATCAAGTGTGACAAGATTTTTCAACATTCCAATTGTAGGGGGTATGGAACCAGACAGTTGATTTGCTCTCAAGAACAGATACTCCAAGTTATGCAGTGCCCCTATTTCTTGGGGGATGGAATCACTAAAAAGATTATGATCCATTTTCAACTCAGAAATTTTGGACATGTTACCAATTTGGCGGGGAATAGGTCCACTGAGGTTGTTGTAACTCACATTCAACCTCATAAGCATTGGAAATGATGACAAGTTGAGATTGAGAAGTGTACCTTTTAGTCCAAATTTTGCAAGATTTATAGTGCTGACAGAGTTGGATTCATCACAAACAATTCCCTTCCACTTGCAAGGACTAGTAGAAGTAGACCAAGAAGACAAGGAAACCTGGCTTTGGTTATCAAGGCTGGCTTTCCACTTCAACAGGGCACTTGCTTCAATGTCTTCATCTTCAGCAGCCTCATAGCCAACCACAACAGTACCGTTGGCCAAAGAAACACCAGAAACTTCCAAGGAAGAGGACCTTAAAAGTGAAAAGAAAAATGTGATGAAAATAAACTGAAATGTTATAAGCTTTGTGCTCATCATGTTGGACTTTAAGGTAAGAGATGAATGCCCACAGAATAAGTGTTTTGCTTTCTGCACTATGTAGTGCAATTGTGTATTCCTCACTTCAAGTAGGCTCATACTTAGGAGCACGTCTATATGCTCAAATTAGAGTTTTTTTTTTGGAAGTTTCACATGGAAAAATTAAAAAAGTTTAAAATTTTTTTTCCATTTCCTATGTTATAAATATATTCATGTATTCATTTTGAGATAATTTTGAGATAAAGCTGAATGAAATGTAATATAAGCTTTGTCCTGAGAAGGTTAGTTAACATTTTTAGCCTAACCAAGTAGATTATTTTTTATTAATATCTTGGCTTATTATTTTTGATTAATATCTTGGCTTAGCTAATTAAAATGAAATTTTTTGACTATTCTCACCATTAATGTGGTTATTGTTAGATTGTATCATTGAGCAATTGTTGTATTCCTTACTTGAAGTAGGGTCCATTACTTGAATACTACTTGCTTGAAAATGAGCATGCATGCATTCATCTTAAACACCATAACAGAGTTTAAGATGAACTTTTCATTTCTCGATGCATGCATACTTTGTGGGCATTCATCTCTTAGTTCCCTTAGAAGCTTCTGGTGTTTCTTTAGCCAACAGTAACCAAATGAAATGCTGGTTCATTTTATCTAAGTTTCTCCACACTTTTAATACATTTTACGTGCAAGCTGTATTGTGTTACTCAGAAGTAAGAAAATTATATACGTAAGTACGCACACCTATATTCATTGTGCATAAACAACTATTCCTATAATTTCACAACTCAAAAAAAGTTTCACCACTTGTTAGAGGAGAAATGATTGTTTCTCTGTCGTTAGTTCATTAATTTTTGTAAGGTACTGATTTTATCATGTGCCAGAATAGAAAGACAGGTTTCATTCATCCATAAGACTATTATGTTGACCACACCATGCACCATTTCACACTCACCAAACATCTAATGACAAAGCACACGCCACATCATTAATTATTTCTGGAAGAGGAAATTTATGGTGCCAGAACGTAACATCATTTTCAGTTTACAGAATAAATTGCATCTATCAGACCATTAGATATAGTCTGTTGGTTCCTCGCGGACCAAATTCATGAGTTTTTTTTTTTTTTTTTTTTTTTTTTTTTTTTTTTTTTTTTTTTTTTTTTTTTTTTTTTTTTTTCTTTCTTTCTTTAAATTTATATCATTTTTTAAAAGTTTAAAAATCATAACTTTATATGAGCTATCTTATAACTTCAGTGGAATTATATATTTGAAAATCACTCTATGTTTTCTGTTGTCCTATATTCAAACAAGTGCCAGTTTTATCAGATCACAAAGAATTCATTATTAGGAATGATGAATTAACATTACCCAATTGATTATAACAAAATGATAAAGAAAAATAGTGTATTATTGATTATATGCTATTTCTTTTGTTATTATTCATTAATAAATGTTAACAGCCGAACAACTATCTAGAAGAATATCTGGACCAGAAATTTTCAATTATGTGTGTACTCTTGCCAATTAAGTTAATATCTTTCAACAAATTTTAGCTCACATACCTTATTTAAATAAGTATTTGGGTAGGTATGATAATATATTAATTTGTTTTGTAGTTTCTTAATTAATACTTATAAAAGAATTTTAAAAATTAATTTTTAAGATTAAAATCAAGAAAGAAGGTTGGCCAAGTGTATGAATCCTAATAATGATTATTTAGATATGAACTAAACGTAGTATGCATTTAAAGCTATCAAAATTATTAGTCATTATTTTCAACAATAAATAATATGATGAAGAAACTTAGAACAAAGGTATGAAACCCAAATGAAAAACATTGCTAGTAAAAAAGTGAGAATAGAAAAATAAAACATCTTTATTTTTTTATTTTAAAAGCTAAAAGAGATATAAACTTCAAAATTATTTCTGACAAATATTCTGTAAAATCATTTTTTATATTTTATACTTTAAAAACAGATTTTTTTTTACTTTTAATAAAAGTAGGTTTAAATATAATTTTAATGTCTATACTTACTCCATCATAAATTTAGTTTTCTTTTATTTTAAATAGAGACATGTGGTCTTCCTATTTTAAAAAAGATATACTTTTGATCTAATCTTTATTTTTTTATAAATTACTTATTTTATATTTAATAGTTAAACCATGCTTTTATGATATCTTAAATGATTACATAAGTTCAAAGTTCCTGAATCCAAGGAATTAAAGTATACATTAAATTGTAAATTTTTTTGTCAGAAAACATATAATAAGCAATATTTTAATGTGGATAAAATAGAAGAAAAAAGATTTGTACTTAAACTTAAATAATACATCATTATTTATATTTTAATTTCTTTCATTTACTAATAGCATCATAATGTTGGGTGGTGGGGTTGCAGCCCAAACATGATAGACACAGTAGAATGGGCAAATTATAGACAGAAACCAAGATACTTTTCAGTGAGTTCAGAGAGTATGCCAGTTTAAATGTGTCAAAAAATCTGGTTTGAGGGAATATTATTATAGACAAGTTCGATTTTGAAGATTTGTCATAATTGTTAACCAAATCAGACTCTAATTGACAATGAATTATATTTTATTTTGTAATTAAATCTAAAAATTTATTAATGGCCTATAATTACTGTAAAAACAATATAATTTGTTAAACAGTATTTCAACTATTAATATTATAACTTTAAATGGCACAACTATTAATATTATAATTTCAACTATTAAAATATTCAGAAAAAGTAAATTTTTAATTTTATTTTCACTATTTTCTTTATATTTTTTTATAATTTTTTCTTTATTTTTCTTTAATCAAAGACCTTTAATTATATTATTTTTTTCTTTTGTTCCACCCAATACATTGTATAGAAGGTGATTCGAATCAATGCAAACATTTATTTAATATATTTGAAAAAAAATTCTCTGTAAATATTTATAAAAAAAGAACTTTATAGTAAAAAATTAACTTATACTTAAGTTTAGAATATATATTTTTTAAATGATACGATAAATATTAAATTTTTAATGCTTTTTTTTTCTTATAAACTCTTATTCAGCGAGAAACAAGGTTGGATGAAAAATAAAAAAAAAGAGGTAGTATGTTTATTAGAAAAGAAGCATAATGAATTTAGTTTTTAAATAACTAAATTTATTAGTATTTTTATGTTTATTAATTTTAAAACAAATATATTTAACATTTACTTTATTTTTTATTTGCATAATCGATTTTGTTATCTTTGTAACATAATTTTATAGTTACAAAATATTTTTTCCATAATCAACAACAGAACCATATTTTATTATCTATTTATTTTTTCTCATTTTAATGATTATAGTAATGACAGGTAATTAAAAATTATAATATTGATAATTAAGAATTAATAATAATAAATAAAATAATATTTATTTCTCATTTTTTCTATCAAATAGTTTTTGTTATCAATTTATCACCTCATTTTCTTTCTTTATGTTATCTTCCATTCTTTTTATTATCTCAGTTTCTTTCCTCTGAGTTAAAGTCTACCATACAAATCATAAACTTTGGGAAAGAATAGAAGTAACTTAGGTCCTTTTGCGACAAAAATAAACACATGTAATTTATAGGGAAAAAGTGTGTTACACAATCGTTAATTAAAAAAATTAACGACTTAAATTACAATGAAATTAATTATAATTTTAATGATAAATTTTCAATCAATTCTTCTTCTTCTTCTTTAGAAAAAAAAAATCCTATCTTAATTGTTATTTTATAATCATAATCTATAAATTTGGAACAATAGCTAAGGTAAATAAAACTAGAAGATAGGTTGTGATGTAAATAACGTAGGGATACAAATATGAAACTGAGAAAAGGATAAATGTGCTTTTGCCAAAATTTAGCTTTTTTTTTTTATTTTATTTTTTCTAATGAGCCCTTAAAACTAAGAATACAGTTTCATATTATATTACTGTAGCAAAGATTTCTGTGTTAGTATTTTTGAATCCATACTTTGTCTCCAAATAAGACATCATCTGCATAAGATATTAACTTCACCTTTTCTTTCTCTCTTCTTTAACAATAAATACTGAACGAACTGGCATAAAGAATCATTATTACCTCTAAAAAAGCATGGTGAAAAGATTTATATAAGGGAGCCATTGAAGATGGCATTTTCCATATCTTCAAATTTTTCCTGAAAACCAAACCAGTTGAAGATGGCATCTTCCATCTCAAAACTTTTCCTATCATCAATCATTCTTTGTACTATGTTGCAGCCATACACTGAAGCTCTTAGAAAGGCAAGCATGTCAATCTTCATCTCCTTCTCTGATTACAATTTTAAGACTCTCTATTCAAGTATCTAATACAGTAGCCAGTGTTTCACAACCACAATTTTTCACATTTTGCTGTTACAATATTTCACAGATTTTCTGCTTTAATCTCATTCTTTGTAGCAGACCTATATTGTATACTTGGGAGAGCATTCTCATGGTCCAAATCCTTCCCTTCGTGATCTTAAGTCAGCCACAAATTCTCACCATGATTTACTGGCTCCAGTCTTGGGAAGGTAATATATAGAATCTTTTAGCATTGGTTCAAGTCCTATGCATAAACAAACTTTGTTGAAGGATAACACTTTGAGTACTTTCATATCTCTTGAACAAAATTAGTTTCAAGAAACAACTTTAAAGTAGCATTTAAATTGTGTGCTTTAACATGATAAGCCATGTAGAACGTGACCTGAAGATCACTTGATGATGATCAGAAACACCCTTGTGAATGCTTGACTCAAGAGTGATGTTAGCTAGTTGATTACTTGAATAGTTTGTTTTTCCCACAGCCATGAGAAAGCAAAGGAAGTAGTGATGTACTCGTACAATAAGCACATCAATGGCTTTGCTGCACAGCTTGAAGAGGAAGAGGCGTCAGAGATTGCAAGTGAGAAAAATGCTTACGATGGTTTTGTAGTTGGTAGTCATATTTTGTTGATCTTTTAGGTATAATTGGAGTTGAAGGGATAATTAACTACCCTTTTTGAAGACACAAATTTATATGTTTGGATGTATTGGTGCAGAAAACCCGAGTGTAATTTCAGTATTCTTGAGCAAAGAGTATAAATTGCACACTACCAGATCATGGGACTTTCTTGGGCTGGAAAAATATGGAGGAATTCCTGCAGAATCCGCTTGGTGGAAAGGAAAATTTGGAGAAAACACAGTTATTGCTAATCTGGATTCAGGTTAATCCTACACTAAATTTTAGTTGCTCATAGCACAAGAGAATTTGAATATACATTGAAATTGTTTGTCATGTTAGCTAAAGTTATTATTATTGTTGGTGAGATAAATTAGTGGAAGGAGCAACATATGTACTTGAACTAATCCAAACATTAAACTGAACGAATCAGACACAAACTAAAATAGTAAGATGGGAGAGGAAAATGTGTTTTACCCTTACATTTTTTTTATCTTATGTTCTAACAATTTATTAATACATGATTAGAAGTTTAAATTCAACTATGATAACAGCTTGAAGAATTCTAAAATGAATATTTTTTTTTTCAAAGAATTCTAATCCTCTATGCCACATTTGGTGGAGACGAGGGAGAAGACGAGAAAAGAAAATGGAGAGAATTGGTGTTGTGTATATGGTGGGGATGAGAAAAAAACGAAATAATTTATTGTTTGTGTTGTTTTCAATTAAATGGAAGTTTTTACTTTATTAATTTGCATCTTATTAAATGAATTAGATATTATAAAGATGAACTGGAGTAAAATACCAAAAGTTCCTATGGTACTCTTTATTTAAGTTTTCTCCTTTTAAAAATAATGGAACTCGGTATTGTTTTTCACATATTTTCACTTATTTCTTTAAGTATATTTTTATCTTTTATTAAATAAATCAAAAACAAAACTCTCAAAAACATTTTCTTTATTTATTTATTTTTCTTTTCTGAACTTAATTTTTTTTTTTCATTTCCCTTACTTTTCTCTTCATAATCGAACAAGGAATGAGGTTTCATTAGTTGGAATGACACAAAGAAGAAAAAAAATTAAAAAAAAAAAAGAAAAAAAAAAAATAAAGAAAAAAATAAAAAATAAAAAA
>Ga0209489_107125_pt1 | contig 17085 bp, 10 predicted proteins | sample SiratrowhiteBW_FD_187527 | JGI IMG/M metagenome (GOLD analysis project Ga0209489, IMG submission 187527) | Root nodule microbial communities of legume samples collected from California, USA - Siratro white BW (SPAdes) (version 2) | ecosystem: Host-associated > Plants > Roots > Nodule | place... | reverse complement strand
ATATATATATATATATATATATATATATATATATATATATATATATATATATATATATATATATATATATATATATATATATATATATATATATATATGAAAACAGTTCAATTTATAGTTTTCTCTGTGATAGTAAAAACCATTCATACATGTGCTTATAGAAAAACCCTTCATAAGTTAAAACCAATGTATTAGGCTAATTTTGAAAGTTAAACGGAATAAATTTTTGAAAAAATTAACTACACAAGTTATTTTTATTTATAAAAAAGGATGAATGTATTTTATGTTTTCTCTTTTTTCAGGCATTCATAAAAAAGTTGGTGGAAATTACACATATTCAATAAACCCTTAATTAAGTTGTTGGATCTCCCAAACAAACCCTTACTCTATCTTTGTTTGCCAAAAGACAGGACAATTGTATGTCTCTATCTTTGTCGTTTTCGAGTGTTTCGTTTATATTATAATGATATTGCTGTTGGACCATGCAACTATTCTTCACCAACTCTATAATTCATGCGCACGTTCTCACTTCTTATATATCCAAATAATTTGTCCATAGATGGCTGCTGGTACAAGCTACCCCTAATTTACTTTCAATCATGGACAGCTCAAGTGTGCTACAGGATAATTCATGCAGCCTTATATATGCCTACCAAGTCAACTTTTCATTCTTAAATTCCTCCATAAAACCTGCATTCTTAACAGTAATATTTGCTGTTAGCAAGTTCACATCAATTCCTTGTACATATGCGTTAACCACCCCTAGAATCTGCTTATAATGTAACCACTATGCAATCTGATGATATAAATTATAAAGATATTGTATATATTTAAAAAAGAGATCAATAGACATTACCAACAAACTAATTATTATTTATTTTATATAATATTTTTCTTTTCATCCCATTAATTATATCTTATCTTGTATTTTTCTCTTTTCTCTCTTTACTGTTGGAAGATTGACTGTATGAATTTATTGCATAATTATGTTTTTTTTTTATTTAGACTACTTACATTTTTAAATGGAAGGATGTGGTGAAGTAACATGTACGTAACATGCTGCATGGACCATTTGCCTTGATACTGTAATACATGCTGAGGACTATAAATAACTAGACACTTTCTGAATTCAACCAAGGACATGAAGTTGCTTCTTGCAAGAAGTATCTGAGTTTTTATATCCTCTATACAGTTTCTCTGGTAATCAAGGTCTCAGCCAATAACTAAGTGGAAATGGGAAGCCAGAGTTACTTCAAGGCTTTGATTATTTGCCTCATAGCACTAATTGGGTCAACTCAAGCTCAATTTCAGCTTGGTTTCTATGCCAAAACTTGTCCAAATGCCGAGAAGATCATTTGGAAGTATGTTGCTGAGCATATCCCAAATGCTCCATCTCTAGCAGCTGCTCTCTTAAGACTTCACTTCCATGACTGTTTTATCAATGTATGCACATATTTTTGTTTCATTTTGTAGTTTTCATTGAAACCTAGAAGGTCACTTTAACTGACATGTAGTATCTGTTATAATTTCAGGGTTGTGACGGATCAGTGCTTCTGAACTCAACACAAACCAATCAAGCTGAAAAGGACTCTATTCCAAATGTTACTCTGCGAGGCTTTAGCTTCATTGACACAATAAAGAGCCTTCTTGAAGCTTCATGCCCCGGGGTAGTCTCTTGTGCAGATATCTTGGCTTTGACTGCTAGAGATTCTGTTCATGCCATTGTAAGTATAATAAACTGTTTCATCCTCATCTCCAAGGAATCATTGGCTCTTAGAATAACAGATAATTTGTCTCCTATTTGTATGCAAAAAACATATTGCATCTACTTGCATTGTAAACGTGCCTGTATTCTGCACAAATAATTTCAACATTGGTGTTCTTTCTTCTAATTATTTATCTTAATTCACAATATTTTTAATTCTATATTAATATAACAATAACAAACATAAATAAACATTAAAATTTAAATATTTTATTACATTATTATATTGGTAAAAGTAGTTGTGAAATACTTGTCATTTCAGAAGAGATTGGCAAAATATGTACTTTCCCTTAAACTTCACTGATCCTTATAAGGTTGTGTTAAACTCATGCTTGTGTTCTTTATTCTCTAGGCTTTCTTATAGAATGGAAGTGACCAATTTGTTTGTTGTGCCATGCTTGACATGGGTTTGCAGGGAGGACCCTTCTGGAATGTTCCAACAGGTCGAAGGGATGGACTCATCTCTAGGGCAGCAGATCCTTTAACTAGCCTTCCTGCTCCATTTGACAACCTCACTGTCCAACTAGATCTCTTTGGCAAAGTTGGACTTGATGCAAACGACCTTGTAGTGCTTTCTGGTATGTCCAACGTGTAAAACTTTACATTAGAAGAACACAAGTTATCAATGCAAAACTCTATTTTGGATAAGAAAGCAAAAAAATAAACATTTCTGAATCTCATCAGGTGCTCACACGATTGGTGTTGCCCACTGCTCAACAATTTCAACTCGTTTATACAATTTCACTGGCAGAGGTGACACTGACCCATCTCTAGATAGTGATTATGCAACAAATCTGAAGACCTCAAAGTGCAAGAACATCAATGATAACACCACACTCATTGAGATGGACCCTGGAAGTCGTGATACATTTGATCTTGGCTACTATAAACAAGTGGTTAAGAGAAGAGGCTTGTTCGAATCAGATGCTGCATTGCTCACTAGCTCTACCACAAGGTCTATTATCACTAAGCAACTTCAATCAAAAGAAGGATTCTTTGCAGAATTTGCCAAGTCCATGGAGAAAATGGGACGAATTAATCTTAAACTTGGAACTGAAGGAGAGATAAGGAAACATTGTGCACGAGTAAACAACTAAGATTGGGTTTGTAAAGACCAATCTAATTGCAATTTGGATGTCTTCTTTTCAATTTGTTTTTGGTCTAGTTGTTTTTCCAAGTGATGTGGGAAGAATTGGAGAGTGATTCCTAGTTTAGTGATTGTGGGTTTGAAGGGAAGTAATCACCACAAACAAAAAAGCAGAGTTAAGAGATGGAATTTATTGTAGTACACAATTGCAGAATAAAATATTCCCTTCCTATGTTGAAAATGTATTATTCAATAGTTTTTTGAGATTCTCAATATGATTTAAATAAAGTGGATGTACTCCTTCAAATGAACAAAATTAACTCAATAATAATTTATTGTATTTACAATTAAATGCGAACATAGACATATTTGTGGCATCACGATTGTTTAACACATATTTGAAACTTTGAAATGTCAATTTAAAAAAAAAAAAAATTCTTATGACATTTAAGTTAGCACTTTATACAACTCCCCTTGAATTCACACTTCTATATAAAAGGATGAACATTAATTATTAAAAGTTATTTATCTTTGAGAAAAGTTTCCTTAAAATATAATTTAAGATATTAACAAAAGTTATTGTACCGTATATTTTTTTTTTTCTTAATTGCTTCTTTCTCTATTTTCTTTTTACTTATTTTATTGGGTTTTAAATATTGTGTTGTTTGTGAAAAAGGCCCATTTACTATTCTAATAAAATGAAAAACATGTACGAGTTTCAGACACACAAAAATAATAAATCATTCAATGTTCATCTTCTTCTCTATTATGCATGCTTGTATGGGTATTGCATAGAGATTTTTCATTTTCAAAATCACGACTTCTATGGCGTCATATTCAATATGGTATCAAAGCGGATTAATCTCATTCTGTTTCTTTTCTTCACTCATCATCATCGTTGTTAATTCACTCATTTTTTCTTCTTTGTTCTATCCAATTTTTCTTTTTTTTCTTCGTTTTAATGGACCCGTTACAAAATCTGACAAACCCATATTATTTACACCTTAGAGAAAACCCAGGGATGGTTCTTGTCACACCCACACTTGATGGTTCTAATTACCACGAGTGGAGCCATGGAATGAAGCGAGAGTTGCTTTCCAAGAATAAGATCAAATTCATCAATGGCGAAATTCAAGAACCAGCGAAGATAGATCCACTTCATGATGCATGGGAGAGATGTAACATGATGATAATATTTTGGATCACTCATATATTGAATGCTCATATTGCTCACAATACAATATACATTGACAGTGTTGAAGATCTTTGGAACAATTTGAGAGAAAGGTTTTCCAAAGGAGATCACTTTTGGATTTATGATAGATTGCAAGAAGTTAACTCAATTAAGCAAGGAGAACGAAATGTTTCGAAATATTTCACTGACCTTAAGGTTCTATGGGAAAGAACTTGATTTTCTAAGACCTATACCGTCTTGTACCTGTGAAACGAAATATAGTTGTCACGTGATCAAGATCATCAGCAGTTATAGAGACTCTGAGCACGTGATGTCATTCTTGAAGGGTCACGGAGATGTCTATGTGAATGTTGAGACGCAAATATTACTCATGGATCCATTACCTAATATAAATCATGTGTTTTCTCTTGTACAACAACAAGAACGCCAACTCATTGGGAGTAGGAGAATTGATTGAATCAAAATCTTTCATCGAAAATACTACTAACCAAGGATGGAGATTTCAAGGTAATCGTGATCGTGGAGGTAATAATCAATCTAATGCATGAAAAATGCAGGGAAGAGGACGATTAAAGAATTATGGAAAATAGTGTAGCTACTATCATAAGATGAATCATAACGCAGAAGAATGTTATCCGAAGCATGGCTTCCCACCCTGGATGAAGCAATGATATAAAAGCAATGTGAATCAAATAGAAATACAACCAAGCTCTTCAAAAAATTTGGAAGAAGAACAAACGAATGACACAAACAACAAACAAGTGAATCAATCATTGACTCTGAATAGGTCCAACAATTATTAAAGATTCTTCATAGTTTGGAAGAATGAAATGGATAGATAAACACCATTGGTGAGGCAAAATCTATGTAGAATGAGAAAGGTAATTCATTCTAGATTCTTGATACATGAGCCACGAACCATGTTACGTGTTTAAAAATATGTTCATTACCTTTTGTAAAATTAAGCCACTTAAAATTGGATTGCCAAATGGTGCGTATTTCATGCAAATTATGCAGGGATTATTCAACTAACCAAAGATCTTATTATATGTGATGATTATTACATATTGGTCTTTACTATGAATATTGTATCTGGTCAGACGCTTATTAATCATTCAAACATTCAGTGTTTGTTTTCTCATGCTGAATGTCAGATACAGGATACCCATACATTGAAGATGATTGGGCATGCTAAGCTGGTTGATGGATTATATCGCATTATTGAAGGAATAGATCAATGTTGTGTTAATAACATGTCAAGTTTCAAGAACTGTGATATTGATATTTGACATTTCAGACTAGGCCATCCATCTAACAAGATTTTGGATCATATAAGTAAAAATAACACGGACATTCAATACGATCAAAGGAATATTTGTGATTTCTACTACTATGCTAAACAACATAGATTAAGCTTTCCGAATAGTGAATCTGTTACTCAAGCAGATTTTGATCTTGTGTATATTGATATATGGGGGCTTTTTGGTATTGCTTATGTACATGGCCATAGGTATTTTCTTACAATTGTTGATGATTACTCCAAATACACCGTCAACACCCAATTTCATCCGGGCAAATAAAAATTATTTTTGCAAATAAAAAAAACATAAAATAAAAGGATAAAAATAAGAAATTAAAACTTTTTAACATGTATTATTTAGTTTGTTTGTCATTTAGAATAAATAATAAAAAGAACTTTGACTTTATAAAATGAAATTTGTAAAAAAAAATGATAAAATAACAAAAAAAACGTATTGGGTCTGTCTTAAGGGAGGTTCATATATAAAAGATAGTTCTGATCCAGTTTGATAAAAATAAAAAGTAAAAATGTTTTCTAATTTACTAAGAGGTTATTATAAATAAAAAAGGTTACTATTTACATCTCACCCACATAAACCTTAAGGTTTAGAGAACTACACTGCCCAAGTCTTTATGTAACTTTAATATCTTTAATTAGTGTCTGACAAATCACCTATTCCTCTTTATCATATTATTCTCAAGGGAGGATACAGAAATGGAGAGATACAGAGAATACATAGAGATACTTAGAAATTTAGAGAGAAAAAGAGAATGAGGAAAGAAAAATATTGAAAACTATTATTGGGTTCTGTTAAAAAAAATCTAAGAGTTCGTATTCTTTCTTTAATTCTGTGCTGTTATATATTTTTATCTGTTCAGTATCAATGAGTAATTAGTTTGCAAACATTGTTAAATTAATTTTAATGATCACAATAAATTATTATATCGCGAGATGATTGCTGCTACTAGCACGATCACGATCATATAGGTGTTTGATATGGTTGTTGTTACCGCACCGATCCTGAGATTATCTAATCGTTGCATTTTTGCACAACTAGTATTGTTCATTGTTTATCTGGCTGCTGCTAACACTGTTAGTAGACTGACCCCAATAAGCACAGAAAAACAAACACAAAACCCCAAACCAGAATAAAAAATCCCTAAACTCAAACAAAGTTTAGAAACCAATCTAACTCAATAAACCCACAAAAATTCTCATCAGAAACCAGAACCCACAGAAATCCTCAAAACTCAGTAAATCCAAATACTCACTCAAAATAACACCAAATAGCCTTTCCGAAAAAAAAAAACAGGACTAGTTAATCAAAAACCAGTCCAGAGTCAGTAGCAAATTCAATCCAAAAAATTAATAATCCTAACTCCATAACAAATGATCGAATACAGGATAGTCGAAGTCCCAAATTCGAAAATTTCCAAACCTTGTATCAAAACATAAACAATTCAAAAATAGAAATTCACCCAAGCAACCAATCCAGAAACAAAACCTAAGGCAAAGAAGCCCCTGTTCCCAATTAAAAAAGCCTAACGTCAACAACCACTCTCCCTCATGAAACCAAATAAGTACATTAAAGAACAAAACCAAAATAATCATTCCAGAAACAAAGTAACTCAAATATACGATTACAACCCTTTCTGCCACTGCGTGGGGGTAGTTATAGAATTCAAAACAGAAAACCCTAAGTTTGGATGCACCTAAAATCCCAAAGTGAGATTTAGAAATTGAATGAATCAGAAAATGAAATAAAATAAAAGCATATATAGAAGAAGGAAAGAATGAATAAAGGAGTCGTAGTAAAAAAAAGTATTTGAGGGATGATTCAACCATGATACAAAACTATTTAAGTTTATATAGTCACATTTTTTCTATTTTACTTAATGTATTACATCAAAAGTAATTAAGTAATTAAAAAGATTAATTGATGTGTTGGATATATTATGGAGGAGTAATAATAATGTAAAATCTATATAAAAACATCTAGTGCCCAAATGAGATCCAAATTAAAGTCACTAACCCTATAAACACAAACTAAATATACACACATAACTAATCAATTCATTTGTTAGTACTTCATCAAACTTAAGTCTATAAAATCAACTACTTTGACAATACTTAATAAAACTTAAGTTTATAAAATCAACTACTTTGACAATACTTAATAAAACTTAAGTTCATCTAATATAAATCACTCACATTAAAATGAAAATTAAAAGAATATTCATTAGTTTTATCTCCTTCATGAAGCACATCAATAAAAAGATTCTCCTCCTCTAAGTTAAGTTGGGATGATAAGAACATCATCATCTTCCACACCACCTTGGACTTGACCTTCAACCAAGTGTTCATCATCTCCATTTGAATTAAGAGTGTCATTTAAATCTATATTGCCTAAGTGTGTGAGTTGTGGAGTGTGATTTGTTTTCTGGCTAATAAGGAGATGTCCAAGAAAATCTTATTAGTGTATGCTCAAATGACGTTAGATATGTGAGTGTGACTGAGGTTTTAGAATTAAGAGATAGTTAAAATGCCTTAATTAAATTAATTTAGTTTTATTTTAATTAAAATTGAAATGAAATCCAATCAAGAAGAAAGAGTGAACATAGATTCTTCATTTATCTTGATTAAATTAATTTAGTTTTATTTTAATTAGATTTGAAGTAAAACCCAATCAAGCAATACGACAATAAAAAAGAGGAGTAAACTCCAGAGACTCTTCATTTGCCTTAATTAAATTAATTTAGTTTTATTTTAATTGAATTGAAATGAGATCCAAGAGATGTGAACGTGCAAAACAACAAGACTCTTTATTTGAAATTAGATGAGACTCTTTATTTGAAGAGGGGTGCAGAGAAACTAAAAAGACTTTTTATTTAAAATGGGGTTGTAATGAGGAGTAAAGGTGAAGAGACTCTTTATTTTTTGTTTAAATTTTAATTGCATTGCATTAATTTTAATTAGGTGGTGTTAGGTGACAACATGTATTACAATATCACAATTTAATTGCACTAATTTTGAATGAAATTAGACTCAAGAAGGTGAACCGTTTGATACACTAAATAAATCGCGATTACACGTATTTTACGATTTTGTTCGACGATCCGTACGATTTTGCTGTATAACGATCCTGTGTGGAATTTGAATCACACAAAATATGTAAAATCGTAAAATCTTACGATTTTACGAGTAAACTCTCAGATTTTAACTACCATGGTAGTACCTCTAATTCCAATTAGGCAAAAGGCCCAATTTGATTTAAAAATAATAATAATAGATGAAGGTTGGGAAAGGCAATGTATAATGTGGACTTAGCCCATTCTCTCGTGAATGAAGGAATGAAGAGGGACAGATTAGAAAAGGAAGCCACGTCGCTGTACAGGACTTAATTCACTAGGATATTAAAAAAGAGAAGAAAAGTTTTGGTAGGTTTGTGGCACTGGGTGCTCCTATCCCGTAGATAGATATTTAGGATTTATTAAGTTTTTTTAATCTTAATAATGAATAATTATATTTATATTATATTTGTTTTTCTTTTTTTTTGGCATATTTGTGGTGGTGAGAATTTCCATGCCACGTATGTTTTTATCTCGTATATGTTTTTTTTTAATAACAAAATAAAAGTAAGTTAGGAAAAGAATAAAAAAATCCTTTTCTATAAACGTAAACTTTAAAAAAAATATTAGATTTAAAATAATTTTAAAAATAATTAACAAATATATATAACATTTTCAAAAATAAAAGAAAAAAAACATTTAATTAACACTTTTAATAAAATTTTAACAATAAATAAATATAAAACTTTTTTTCTTAAAAAAAGCAAGATTAAATGAAATTTTGAAAAAATAAAAATAAAAATATCAAATATCATCAATCAATTTTTAAAATTAGAACTACGTGATCCCTAATTTTCCTTTAGAAATACGTAGTACCAAGGTCAATCCTTGTCGGGTTTAAAAAATTAAAAAAATAAAATTTGTGTTTGTTATTATTTGTTTGCTTATTGTTCATTCTTAGTCTGCATTTTTGTAAATATATATTTATTCTTATTTGTTGTAATTACTATTTTTAGGAAAAAATAACATTTTGTAAAGCCACACTTATTTCTATTCATTTAATTAAAGGTACCGTCTTAGGACGGGCATTGTGGGGTGCTAATACCTTCCCCACACGTAACGGACTCCCAAATCTTGAATCTAGTTTGTAGGCATTTTTATTTTTTTGATTTTTTTTATAGTTTTCCATAATAAGCTATAGTGGCGACTCCATTATCAATTTAAACATTTTTTAAAAATAAATTTTTGATCGCCTCGTTGTAATCTCGGTTGCGACACACACTTAGATTATTCCTGATGAAAAACAAGAGTAAAACTAGATATCTTTTAAATCATTTTTTTGCTTATGTGTAAGACTCAATTTGGCAAATGTATTAAAATCATCAAAACTGATAACGAGTGTGAATTTAGTTGTAAAGAATTTTATGATAACTTTGGCATTGTGCATCAAACTTCATGCATTGAAACACCACAACAGAATTCTATGGTAGAGAGAAAACATCAACATATTTTAAATGTGGCTAGAAACATCATGTTTCATTCAAATATGCCTAAACAATTATGGTCATATCCAATATGTCATGCTGTATTAATTATAAATCGTATTCCTTCTGTTGCAATGTATTTCAGAATACCTTACGAATTACTTTATGAACAAAAACCTGACTTGTCTGTCTTCAAAGTATTTGGTTGTTTGTGTTTTGCTTCAACCATAACAAGCAATAGAAATAAATTCGATACTAGGAGTAGAAAATGTATCTAAAAATGGAGTAAAAAAATATATTGTTTTAGACATCCAGACTAGGAAAATTTTCATTTTCAGGGATGTTATTTTCCATGAAGAAACTTTTATTTAGCTAGAGAATAAAATTGACCAACTTGATTCTTAGTAAAATCATGTTTGTTTGCCTTTTGATATTGCTAGTGATTACATTAATGAAATGATGCAGCTAGAAGAAAATGTTATGCAATTGGAAGAAGACATTCGTGAAAATGGAGATTTGAGAAGATCTGCTAGACTACGAAAGACTCTTGAATATTTGAAAGTTTATCATCACCAAGTCTCTAATTTCATCAAGATTGATTCCAACAGAACGCAAGTTAAGTATCCACTTAGTTCAGTCCTTTTTTATGATCATTTGGATAAAAATAAACTATGTTTAATCACATCCATTTCATCAATGCTGAGCCTTGATCATACAACGAAGTTGTTCATAAATCATAATGGAAAGATGTGATTAAAACAGAAATTGATGCACTCAGAATTAATAAAACTTGGTCTCTTGTTAACCTTTCACCAGGAAAGATATCCATAGGTTGTACAAACTGAAGTTGAATGCCAAAGGAGAAATTGAACGATATAAGGCGAGACTTGTGGTAAAGAGGTACACTTAGGTTGAAGGAGTTGATTACTATGATACATATTCGCTGGTGGCTAAAATGACTACGGTGCGTCTTCTCATTGCCATTATAGCCACTAAAGAATGACATCTTTATCCATTTGATGTAAACAATGCATTTTTACATGGCGATTTAAACGAAGAAGTCTATATGAGTCTACCTCAGGGATTACAAGCTGAAAGACCAAATTAGGTTTGTCGCCTCAAGAAATCTCTATACGGCTTGAAGCAAACCAGTCGACAATGGTATGCCAAACTTGCTAGATTTTTACAGAATATTGGGTTTGTTCAATCCTCGTCTGATCACTCTCTGTTTACAAAGAAAACAAATTTTAGTTTCATGGCTTTACTTGTTTAAGTTGATGATATTATTCTTGTTGGAGATGATGCTTGCCATATGAACGAGGTTAAGAAACTCTTGGATGAAAATTCAAAATCAAGGACCTTGGTAAATTGAGTTTTTTCCTTGGCCTGGAGATAACTAGATTAAAGGAAATGATACATGTGAACTAGAGAAAATACGCATTGGATATTCTACCTGATCGTGAATGCTAGTTACTAAGCCATGCTACACTCTCATGACTAAAGATATAAAACTGGTTTTTGAACAAACTGAAACCATCAATGAAGAAGAATCCTATCGTCGTGTTGTTGGAAGGCTTCTTTATTTGACAAATACGAGACTAGATATAAACTTTCCAGTACAATTTTTGAGTCAATTCATGCAATCGCCAGATGAACACCATCATAAAGCTATCAATTAGATTATGAGATATATAAAAGGATCACCCACTAAGACTGGTCTTCACATACACATATACAGGTTCAACATTGGTTTATTGAAAAACCAGGAAACAGAGCACGATCTCCAAATCTTCTTCAGAAGTGGAGTATCGCTCTTTAACATCAATTATGTGTGAGCTACAGTGGATAACCTTTCTCCTTTGTGATCTTCAGATCAACATGCATGACCCTACAAGTGTATATTGTGATAGTCAAGTTGCACGACATATTGTTACGAACCCAGTGTTCGTGGACGTACCAAACACATGAATATTGATTGTCATGTTGTTAGAGAAAGATTGCAAGTTGGTTTATTCAATATTTTTCCTATTGGAAATTCAAAACAACCTGCAAATGTCTTTACCAAGGCACTTGAAAAACATGCATTTAATTATGTCATTAACAAGCTTGATATGATAGATTTTAATCATACAACTTGAGGGGGGCTGTTGGGTTTTAAACATTTAGCTTTATTATATTGTAAAAAAAAAAAACCATTTACTATTCTTATAAAACAAAATGCCTATACGAGTTTTAGAGATACAAAAATAATAAAGCATTTATTGTTAATCTTCTTCTCTATTATGTGTGCTTGCATGGGTATTGCACAGAAAATTTTTCATCTTTGAAATCACAGCTTCTTCAAACTCAATATTCCAATATATTTTGACACTCTGTTTTTAAGAGATTTAATTAGATTTTTATATTTATAAATAGATCCAATATGATCATTCTATCAAGTAAGTAACAATAACCTTTCTGAACTTATGCGAGACCAATAATTATGCTATAGGAGCATGTTTTGGTCAAAGTAATATCATTACTTGCTCAAGAAATATTTTTAATAATACTCAAATTAATTGTGCTAATATTGAGAACAAAATGCTTATAATGGTGTGTTTTGAAAAAATATAAATTATTTTTCATTTACTTAAAAGTTATAATTTATACTAATGATATTGTTACTAACTTTGTGTATTTAATTTTAAGGATGATTAATTGTTCATCAAAATAATAAAAATAGATTTAACCTATATAGTTACATCTTTCTTAAATTTAATTTGTAAAATATTTTCATAAATATATTCTAAATTTGCTTTATAATTTTTTTAATTTTAAAAATGTAATTTTAGTTTTTTAATATTATGTTAATAATGAATTGAATATTTATCCATAAAAAAATTTTAAAAATGAATTTAGATTTTATTAAATGAAATGTATTTTAATTATTTTTTTATATGGATTAATAATTTTTTCTTCTTTATAATTTGAAATAAAATTTATCCAAGATAACCTTTAATGGCGGGCATAAATTGCTTATGATTATCTAAACTGTAATTTATTAATTAAAATATAATATATTTTTTAAAAAATATTTATTAAAAATGCTAGTTATTTAAAATAAAGATGTATTGTGGATATTGCATAACGTAAAACATAGTTAAATATGTATGAAAATTATAATAATTATTTAATTGCTGATAAAAATTTTATAATTAGCAGAGTTTTTGAGTAAAAATCTGTTAGATTAATTATTAAGCTCGTTTGTTTAAACTTAAAACTAAAGTTACTTATTATCATAAAAGGCTATAATTTTCTTTTATCACAAATTAGCGATTTGTTCATCATGATTTTGGGCTTTAAGTTCCAGCCCGGTCCAGATTTCTTGCATCTGCGTTCGGCCCAATATCCATAAACCCTAATTTAGTGTTTCACACTCTCATTCTTCACTGCCTATTTAATCAAACTTATTGCCAAATCTTATGCATCTGCATCTTCCTCTTCGTCGCATTCATTTGGGCAATCGAATAGCTGCTTAGGGTCCATCTTGTTCTCTGATTTCGAGACGGAATTTTCCTGAAGGTTGCGCCTTTATGAATTTGAGTTTCTGTATTTGTTGTTCTGTGATTCCTCTTCTTGTCTCCTTTTTTCGACGTTGATATTTTAGGTTTTAATTGTGTGCTGTGACGAGACAATTTTGTGGACTAGAGTTTCTGATCTGGGTAATTACCTAGAAGTTGATTATCAAACCCTTGGCTGTCTGAGCACACCAAAATTTTGAAAATTAGTATTTTTTTTTTTTGACAATTTTCATTTCCCAAAATAATAGTGTTGACTCTCACCCTTTTTCAGATATCTTTGGTTTTTGTATTCTAATTGTGCTAAATTGGCTTATGATGATAATTTAATTATCTTAGCGGATTTCAGTGAGATCTCTATCAATGATCTGATTGTTACACACACTGAAGCCAATGTTTGTATGTTTATAGTGTTTGTTTCAAATGTTGTACATTTGGTCGTTGCATGTATTTCAATTTAATGTATTTGTTCTTAACTGTGCTATAGTTACCACCTGGTTTTTGTTACTTATGAAATGTGTTATATGGAGTGTTAATTTTGTAATGGTGCTATGATGAGATGAAGCACTTAGGTGTTTTTGGCAGTGGACGTAACCGCAAGGTTTCGCCGTGAGCCTTCAATTTTAACGACTTCTCCTTCCACTGAGCACCATAATTAGGGATGATTTTCATTTGCATAAAATCATTAGGTATATTGTTTGAGTAATTGCATATTATTTGGTATGAGGGTTAAAAGATTAGGAGCATTGTTTTCCATTGCGTCCATTACCAATTCCGGGGATTACATGGTTCCTCCTGGTATAATGGCTCGGACGCCATATTCATGATGTGGTCATCCTGATTGGTGGTTTCATCATCATACCATTTGGTCTTGGAAACGCCACCAACATTGTTACTATTTAATTCAACAGTGGAAGAATTCAAATTTGATTCTGATTGCAGTTGATTATAGGTAGATGTAATGTGTAGTTCATTTAAATTATATATTTTTAGGTATGGAATATTTGTGAAATTGTCGTAGTATTTGGTAATTTGATTTGTGTGCTGTGAAGAGGCAATTTTGTGGACTAGAGTTTCTGATCTGGGATCATACTCAGAAGTTGATTATGAAACCCTTGGCTGTCTGAGCATACCAAATTATTAAATTATTATTTTTTTAATGATTTTAGTTTTGGCTTTAATGTTTGATTAAATTAAAACAACGTTTATTTGGCTTATGATGATAATTTAATTATCTTAGCGGATTTCAGTGAGATATCTATCAATGATCTGACTGTTACACACACTGAAGCCATTGTCTGGATTTATGGAGACTGTTCTACCGTTTTGATTAATGTTATTATTATTTGTGAATTTATGATTTATTTTAATTAATTGAACCTTTTGAAATTTTTATTGAATAGATAAATCTGCTATAAATCATGAATTGAAAGGAGAGAGAGCTTCAAAAGAAGCATTTCTGAATTTAAAACTTCATCAGGTATTTGGTTGTTGTTTTTGTATGCGTTTGTATTGCTTGTTATTATTGTGGTCTTGTGTGGTTCTGCTCAATCGTCGTGCATGTTTGAGATTTCTGCTTTTTAGGCTCGTTCCCATGCTCAACCCATACCCCATACCCAGAACTTCCCAAACACGGAACCAAAGCAACACAAATTCACCTTCATTCACCCTAAATGGAATATCATAAACTAAATGGAATATTCCTGGTGACAAGAATTGATTTCCTTATATCTGACATGTAATGGATCAAAACAAAAGTATCCTTAAAAGAAGATAATCTATATGAACAACTCATAATAGATCAGAGTATTCTTTCTTAAAAGATATATGAACAACACATGGATCAAAGTATTCTTAAAAGATATATGAACAACACATAATGGATCAGATCAAAGTATTTTTAAAAGATATATGAATAACACATAATGGATCAAAATATTCTTAAAAGATATATGAACAACACATAATGGATCCAAAGTATTCTTAAAAGATATATGAACAACACATAATGGATCAAAGTATTCTTAAAAGATATATGAACAATACATAATGGATTAAAGTATTCATATATGAACAACTCATAATGGATCAAAGTATTCTTAAAAGATATATGAACAACACATAATGAAACACATAATGAATCAAAGTATTTTTAAAAGATATATGAACAACACATAATGGATCAAATCAAAGTATTCTTAAAAGATATATGAACAACAACACATAATGGATCAAATCAAAATATTCTTAAAAGATATATGATCAACACATAATGGATCAACAACACATAATGGATTAAAATATTCTTAAAAAATATATGAACAACTCATAATGGATCAAAGTATGTTAAAAGGTATATGAATAACTTATAATGGATCAAAAAGATATATGAACAACTTATAATGGATCAAAGTATCCAACCTTAATATTTTGACTATCTTTTACATAATTACTTCTCTTGAATTTCAACCTCATCAAAATAGTCATATGTGAAGTTTCTTCGCAAATATAATTACAAGAATACATCTACTTTAATTAAAAGAACTACATCTTTTTCTATTATATCTTCACAAAATAAAAATAGGTTTAATTACATTTTTTCTTACCTTTTGTTTACTGAGTTTAAAAAATAAATGATTTATTAATAAAGTGGTCAAATTAAATAAAATAAATAAATAATAAAAAAGTAAATATATGACATCTAAAAGCTATATACCAAATAGTTAAGTTTGTAACCAGCAAGAACGAAAAAATGTAAATATATTACTTATTTTTTAAAATTCTCATCTAAAATTGTGAGTGTGTTTATAAAAAATAAGTTAATTTAAACATACATTAATTTTAATAAGAATGTGGTCGCGAATAAAACACTAAAATAAATGTTATATTTTTCTTGAAGAGAATGAAATTTAGGCTTTTCTTTTTCATAGTTTTATTATTTCAGAATTATTGATTGAGTTTGCATAGTCCTTTTTAAACCTAGGATGCATTAAAATAATTTTTGTTCAAGAATATATATTTCTTTCATTAATATGTCACTACATCACTTAATATTTTTTTAAATAGTTTATATATAGTATAAATATTTTTTACTTTACTCGCAAATCAGAGATTTTTTGTTTTTTTTTCTTGATTAGCTTAAAAATTCATATATGTTGTGATTTTTATTAGTTAATAGTATTATTTTTTGGTAACACTTAGTAGACAGGATCAAATTTTGCATAAAATAAATATTTTTTTTTGAAAAAAAATTAGAAAATAAGCTTTAAAATTAAAATAATAATAACTATTTATTTATTAATTGTTACATTTTGTTTTTTTTGAGTTATTTCACGAACGAAACACATGGTTCTCTCCTTATACGACGTCGCTTTCTTCTACTACTACTGCTGCTTCGATGCTTTCATATCTCTCTCATTCTGGTACTTTTCATCTGCATTTATTTAAGATCTATTAAATTCTTCACTTCTCCATTCAATGCATCCATTTTTTTTTGGTGTTTCACGCGTCTTCATTTACCTATAAATTGCTCCGAAGTTCCGTTCTCAGTCTTCTCTGACACCTTTACAGAAATTTCTATATACTTGTTTTCCTTTGGGCTATTTTTTTTTTTTTTTTTTTTTTTTTTT
>Ga0209489_107124_pt1 | contig 17087 bp, 10 predicted proteins | sample SiratrowhiteBW_FD_187527 | JGI IMG/M metagenome (GOLD analysis project Ga0209489, IMG submission 187527) | Root nodule microbial communities of legume samples collected from California, USA - Siratro white BW (SPAdes) (version 2) | ecosystem: Host-associated > Plants > Roots > Nodule | place... | reverse complement strand
TATATATATAATATATATATATATATATATATATATATATATATATATATATATTACTTTATTTATATATATGCTACATAATAACTAAAAAAATAGATATGGAGTGTAAAATAAGTAAAGTTCAAAAAGTGTTATTTTAAGAGTAGTTTTTTATCATTATATTATTTTTATTTAAATATTAAATTATTATTATTATTACTGTTATTACATTGACATAATACATAAATTTACACTCATAAATTATCTTCCTTAAATTTTTAAAATTTTTAACTAATATTTAAATTTTAAATTACAAATCATATTTAATTCAAAATATTTATAACATTATACATAAAACAAAAATTCTAAAAAAAATTAAAATCGTCATTATTTTCTAATCCTAAATATTTATTATACAAAAATCCTAGATAATTATAACATCATATATCAAATTAGAGTTATAAAGTATATTCCTTAATTTTTTAAAATAATTAGACAATATTTAAATTCTAAATTATTAATTATATTTAATCCAAAATATATATGAGATTATAAATAAACTAAACTCCTATTAAAATTAAAATCTTCATTATTTAGAATCCTAATACATATTATACAAAATCTTAGATAATTATGACATTATATATCAAATTAGAGTTATAAGGTATATTCCTGAAATTTTTTAAATAATTAAATAATATTTCAATTCTAAATTTCTAATTTTATTTAACCCAAAATATTTATGAGATTATAAATAAAATAAAATCCTAAATAAATTAAAATCTTCATTATTTGGAAATCCTAAATATTTATTATGCAAAATCATAGATAATTATGACATCATATATCAAATTACATTACAGTTATAAATTATATTTCTTAAATTTTTAAATAATCAATTAATAGTTCAATTATAAATTAGTATTTATATTTAATCCAAAATATTTATGATATTATAAATAAAATAAATTTCTAAACAAATTCAATTCTTAATTACATGAAATTACAATTATAAATTATATTCCTAAATTTATTAAATAATTAACTAATATTCAAATTCTAAATTACTAATTATATATAATTGAAATATTTATGACATTACAAATGAAATTAATTCCTAAATAAACTATAATTAAATTCCTTTATATTTCTAAATAACCTAAATAAGTTATAATCACATATTTAGGTAGTTAAATTATATTTTTTTTTCAAGTAATGCAAATTTTAAATAATTTCAAATTGTATTTAATAATTTTGAGCAAAAATCATACACCCCGTAACATGTACTTTACAACTTACTTGTTCAAGCTTTTAACTCAACATAGAATTTGTCTCAGCACAAGAAGAAAAACCATATGAATAACAGGAAAAAAAAAAACATACAAACAACAACAGCACAACAACAAACTTCTTCCTTCAACAGTGGACTTGCAGGCATAAGAACACCACTTTTGTTCACCACCTATTAAATCATCTTAAGATGTAAATTAGGATAATATGAAGACCACCTAATAAACCATACCAGAACAATAATCGCAAATAAACTTATCAAACCACGAAACTCTGCACACCAGAAATTGATCACACTACCAACCAAACTCACTGAAATCATCGCCATCTACCTGCACTTGAAACAAGAATCACAACTATTATCACAATATTCATGCATACACAGATAAATCACAAAAAAAAAGAGAAAATATAATGTTACAGACCCATAATTGAATAACAAAATCAATTATCACTCACACGCCACACATAATTGATTAACATAATCAATTATCTCTCTATTTTGTGAAAAAAAATTACTTAAGAGCGATTAGGATAATCATTTACCCACCTAAGTATATAAGCAACGCAAAACTCCTTCACGAACTTCACCTCCACGTCACCACCACCTTCCACCACCACAAATGTCTTCACAACACCAACTTGCAGAGTATTTAACTATATAACCTCAAGCTTCTATTGACAAAGACACCACAATATACAACTCCAGCTCCAAGAATTCAATTTGTATAAGTAACTGACCCTTCAACATTCACTCCATTTTAATGATGTAAGTAGAAAGGCAAAGACAAGCAATTCCTCTGTACATGTCAGGCATCTTGCATGCAATGCCATCATGAATCTCTGGCTGAAAAATCTCATTTGCCACCGTGAAAAATACAAAACCACCTATTTAAGCCAGCTATCTTTCTCGTCTTTTTTTTACAACCTTACAAGGATGAACATCTGACATGTCCCCACATTTCTACGAATGATCTAATTTTGTATATGTACCCTTTTGCACTTTTGTATTATAAATAAATGTTATTAGTTTGTTTTGATAAATTAATGTTTTTAGTTTTTTTGACAATTACCTTTCAAATTTACAATAAATAATTTATATTGTGATATAATATTATTATTAATAACTAATTTAACTTAAAATATATAAAAAAATTAAGAGAAAATATAATGTTACAGACCCATAATCGAATAACAAAATTGATTATCACTCACATGCTACACATAATTGATTAACATAATCGATTATCTCTCTATTTTTTAAAAAAATTACTTGAAATCGAAAATCGATTGGGATAATCAATTACCCACCTAAAATATATAAGCAACACAAAACTCCTTAACGAACCTCACCACCACCTTCCACCACCACGAATGACTTCACAACACCAGCTTGCAGAGTATTTAGCTACATAACCTCAAGCTATACCAGAATATACAACTCCAACTATAACAATTCAATTTGTATAAGTGATTGGCCCTTCAACGTTCACTCTATAATGATATAAGCATGAAAGCAGAGCCAAACGATCTTTTTATGCATGTCGAATATTGCATGCAATGCCATCATGAATCTGACACAATGAGTCTCTAGAAAATCTCATCACCCATAGTAAAAAACACAAAACTACCTATTTAATTACATAATTGCCAACTATCTTTCTCGTCTTTTTTCTCACAATCTTACAAGGATTAACATGTGACATGTCCCCACATTTCTGCACTTACATATTATTTCAAATAAGTGAATACAAAAGTACTTACTCTTATTTTTTTTAGTAAACAAACATAACTTACATGATGACCTGATATAAATATTATATACTTTAAAACTACGTTTATAAATAATTAGAGATCTATCTTGCTTTCATATTCTCTATTATATATAAGTGTATTTTTGTTAAGATTATAATTTATTTTTAATGATCTAATTTTGTATATGTACTCTTTTGCACTTTTGTAAATAAATGTTATTATTTTATGATAAATTAATGTTTTTAGTTTTTGGAAAGTTACTTTTAAATTTATAATAAATAATTTATATTGTGATATAATAATATTATTAATTATTTATTTAACTTAAAATGTATATAAAAAATTGAAGTTTAAACTAAAAGATTTGAAAATAATAAATTAAAAAGATACAAAATGGTTAAAACAAAATCTCCAAAATTTGTTTTCCAGAGACAAACTTTTAAAAACATTTTCATAGTTGAAAACACTCTTATTCGAAATATAACTATTATATTTATAATTTATATAAACAGAGATTTTAACAGATTCCATTATTTTAAAGTAATACAGTTATAATTATACTATTTTTAAATTAACAAAATAGTTTTAATTGATATAATTAAACAATAAACAATTATATAAATTATTGATTTTAAGATTTACGTAATATTACATCAATAATAAATTATTTATTATCGATCATTTATACTATATTACAAGGTGACTACATAATATTTACTCTTTTTAATATATTTCTTAAAAAGTTTCAGTTTCTGTAATTTACGACTTTTGGTAATTTTTGTTGACTTTGACCCCACTAGATAGTGGTGAGATGCAGTTAGGGTTTAAGAAGAAAAAAAAAAATCTGTTTCTTAAGAAAAATTGAAAATTTCGCAATAGGGTTTACAGTTATCCCAATCGAAAGCCATGTATATAAACCCTTGCTCTGGTGGTTACCTATTCCCACGTTCTAAAACTGCAATTGAAGCTCGTTACAGCAACTAGGACTAGTATCGAAACAAACCCTCTTCTTTTTCGTTTCAAGGTTTGGTCTTTTTTCTGCTCCAAAACCATAGAACGAGCAGACGAGAAGGACCACACCCTGAATTTGTTTTTGCATGATATAGGAACGGCAATGGCTTCAGATCTCAATGATTACAAAATTATCAAGGAAGGAGAAGCTGAGATTCTTATGCACGCAAAAAATGAAGTCTTCTATAACAAAACTCAGGTGATGAAGTTTGTCTTTTTATTTTATATATTTTAGATTGTTTGGTGTTGGCTTTCCAATATTGCTTGTGCTGAAAAACCCAGTTGAAATTTGTAGTTTTCCCTCTTTAATCGGATACAGCCTTTGTATCTTTCATGATAAGCAAATGTTGAAGGTTGAAGAATTGGATGATTTTAGAACCTTTTCAATTTGTTTGAGATGAAGGTTATTGGTATTGGTTCTTAAGATGGTTTCTAGTATGATTTTATCATCAAGTCATTGTTCATTCTCTTTTGCTACGTTTATTTGTAATTTCTCTGTTTACTTTCTTAAACTTTTTGTGAACTGATGAATTCAATATTTGTTCAGTGTAGACTGATCCTTCTTCTTCGTTCTTTGTAATTATTAGGTTAATAACAGGGATATATCAATTGCTGTTTTGAGAACATTTATATCGAAAAGGAAGCAAGAGCATGAGGCACATTTGTCCAAGAGAACAAAAAGGGTGCCAAAGATACCTGAAAATGGTGGACCTTCTGAATTGGTTAAGGAGGAAGTACCTGACACTACTCCACCAGAAGATCATAAATCTAATGGGGAACACAAAGTAGAGGAAGAGATATCTCCAGAAGAACCATGCCGCACTGTGGAAGAAGATTCAGTTAAGGTTACTGAAGAATGCAGCACTACAGAAGGGCAAATCAATGTTTCAGAAGGAAAAGGACGGAGGGAACTGAAGCCCCCAAGAGTTCTTGAGGTTTTGTATAGTTGCTAGATTTCATTTATATAAGAACACTTTGCCGTTATCTTGACACCAATATCATTGGTGTCTATTCAATATTGATTTAATTTAAATATTTTTCACTGAAATTCGAATCAAGACCAAGTATCATGTGTCTAATATAATTCTTCTCTTGCCTGCACACAGGCTTTATCTGCATCTGGGCTAAGGTCTCTCAGATATGCCCGTGAAGTGGATGGAATTGGTCAGGTTGTGGCTGTGGACAATGATCAAGGTGCTTCACGGGTTTTCAGCTCATATTGTCCTTGAATTTTATTGTATGGTTTTAAACATAGAAAGTTCTACCTTTGTATGGTTTGTCTGCTCATTGGGTATTTACATTTGATGCTATCTGTTTTGTGATTAGTGCACTTTGATTTTTAAGCTTAAGCATCTGCATGCTTATTACAAATTTTTGCATTTGGCAGCTTCTGTTGATGCCTGCAGAAGAAACATCAAATTCAATGGTTCAGTTGCAGTTTCAAAAGTGGAGTCCCATCTTGCAGATGCTCGTGTATATATGCTAACCCATCCTAAAGAGTTTGACGTGGTAAGTGGTTGCTACTGTTATGTACTTGCGTTAACCTTTTAATCTCTAAGGAAATGTGCTTTTCATGATCTTTATGTTTGCTGTTTTTTTTTCAGGTTGATCTTGATCCTTATGGTTCACCTTCTGTGTTTCTGGATTCAGCAGTTCAATCTGTTGTTGATGGAGGTATGCTGATGTGTACTGCAACAGACATGGCTGTGCTTTGTGGGGGAAATGGGGAGGTCTGCTATTCAAAGTAATGTTATTACTCTTATTGGCTATAAACTTTCTTTGGCGTTTGTTTAATTGGTGGACTGAACATCTAACAATTGCTAATCGTACTAGGTATGGATCATACCCATTGAGAGGGAAATATTGCCATGAAATGGCTTTGAGGATTGTGCTGGCTTGCATTGAGGTATATATATAACGTGGAATTTCTTTCAAGGAAAGTAGATATATGATTGCCTCATCAGTATAAAATCATACTATTAATTGGGGATTGTTTGGGTTATCTGTTTTTTGGTAGCTAGCTATTTGTAGAACAATGTCATGGAAATGAATTCATCTGTTAGCATTTGAGAAAATGTTAGAAATGACGAGCATCAAAAGCTCCTTTGCGTACACAATGTGTAATAAATGACGCTGTAAATGTTGCATTTTCTTTTTGGTTCTGATTTTCTGTTTTGGTACTTCATCTTACAATCTTTCTTAGAGAAAAAAATCCAGATAATTACAAGTAGCCTTTTGTTCATATATTTATGGTATTTTATCAATAAACCAAAACAAATGTCCCCAATAATCCTTATGTAAGAATAGTAATATTTCGAGAAGATGTCATGATAAAGTACAATTCAAAAGCTTCATGTCTATAGTATGCTTTCTAATATGTAGTAACATATAGATGAAATTTTTATGTTCTATACAATTCGCAGCTTTCTAGTTGTATTCTTGTACCCTACGAGAGGTACGCATACAAAATGTGATACAAGTACAGGGAATTGAAAACACCTTAATCATACAGGTGCAGTTTGGGTAGGATACAATAAAAACTATATATTGAACTGGTGCATCATATTTGAAAATTATTGTTTGCATGCATTAAAATTATGATATCTATTTGATTGAATCATAAACTATCTTATTCCTGATGTCTATGTTAGATATGGGAATTAACTGTGAATTTGCTTGATTGAGAATATTTGTGCAGTCCTTTAGTATTGTTGATGATGGAACTATGGATTTGCTTCACCAATAAGGCCAAGTGATTAATGCAATAGAGGAATCACAAGAGGGGATAAGGCCATACTCTTTAGAAATTTGATGGGCCGATGAAATGCCAATAAGATAACTGAAGCATTATTAATTTAAATCAGTAAAACAATTGCGGGAGTAGTTGGCTACGTATTCTCTGTGCAATGTAAAAACGAAAGTCATTTACTTCCTGAGTACATATCGGGATGCAGCATGCATAATGATACCCGAACATATTGAATGTTTGTTTATTACCTAAATTTGTATCCTCCTGTTATTTGGATGCCTAGATTAATGTTAAATAGCCAATCAATAATCTAAGACTAAATATTGTGCTGAAGTGTGAATCAGTTTAATATCTATCTATGTTTTGAAAGTTTACATGTTATATTTTTTGCGAATTGCAGAGTCATGCTAATCGGTACAAAAGGTATATCGTTCCTGTGCTGTCCGTTCAGATGGATTTTTATCTACGTGTTTTTGTTCGTATATATACGTAAGTCCTCTACTTTTGTTATCATGTCCTTCAGTAAATATTTTGTTAGTCTGCAGATTAATGATGTGACATAAAATATAATTTTCTTTTATCATGACTGAAAGACGAAATACTTGGTTGCAGTTCTGCCAGTGCGATGAAGAACACTCCCTTAAAGCTTTCATATGTTTATCAGTGCACTGGTTGTGATTCTTTCCACCTACAGCCCATTGGAAGGACCACTTCCAAGGTGTATACCCTGTTCTAGTCTGTTAATGTCATCATTTTGACATATTCATGCTTTCTGTTTCACTATTTTCTAACTTCTTTGTACACCTAGACCTACTGCCATGATAGTAAGCTGTTCTTGACGTTTGTATGATTTTTTATGTGTATATGCATGAAATTTTGAATGTTAATTGTCTCATCATCAATGACTGATATTACTTAAATTACACTCTAAAGTGAGTTTCTCACTTTAGAGAAGCAGGATTCACATGTTTTATCCATCTGTCCCTTTTTTGTGCTAGGGATGAACAAGAGTAACAAGATAAAAGTTGTAAAAGTTAAACTAGCCTTTTAGGGGGCATTTAGCTCATCTCAATATACATAACTTTTTATAGTTGTATTTCTTTGCAAAGTATAACATCTAATATGGAGTTGTGGTGGATAATCAATTCTATTACTATCTCTGGCAGTGTTACTCTTACCTATTAGTTTGTGTTTAATGTCATATATTGAGTTTAGTGCTGGTGAAGTTTGCCTATATCACATTAAAGAAAAAAAAAAGCAAAATAAATTTAAGAGAAATACATTGACCTCTGAGCTTAGCACTAATTACACCTTACATATTTGGAAAATCAGATTTAATTTATACAAGGTTCTTACACTTGGACACCCTTTTACTAAAGAAATCACACATACCTCTCCTTTTATGCATGAACCATACACGAAATCACCTTAAAAAAAGCAAGGGAGGTAGGTACAATACTTAAACAAAAATGAAATAAAAGTGTAAAATATTACTAACATCATGGGAAGTTATCTAATTAATTATACCTAAATTTAATTGTTCTCTTCTCGACCACTGTGTTTTGGGGATTGGGGTTATTCTTTAGCAATAGACCAAAGGGCTGGCATGTTACTGCTTGTTGCTTTCGTGGCTCTTTAAATCCATTGCTTTGTTTCCATTTACTATAAACACCATGACGTGCTGGGGGGAGGAACTTATTTTCTTTTTTTACTTTTCAGAATACCAGTGTCAGATATTTGCCTGGCTTTGGTCCTGTTGTTCCTCAAGAATGCACTGATTGTGGGAAAAAATTTACTATGGGTGGTCCTATATGGTCTGCTCCTATCCACGACCAAGAATGGGTGGCTGCTATTCTAGCAGATGTGAGATCTATGAAAGACAGATATCCAGCTTATGATCGTATTTCAGCTGTGTTGACTACAATATCAGAGGTGTGTTTCCATGTTCATTTAAGACACATGAACATAACGTTACATTGGTTTGCCCAAATCTTCTAAACTCGAATATTAAATGAGTATATTCTTTACAGGAATTGCCTGATGTTCCCCTCTTTTTGAGTCTGCACAACCTCTGTGCAACCCTCAAGTGCACTTCTCCATCAGCAATTATGTTCCGTTCTGCAGTGATCAATGCCGGCTATCGTATATCTGGAACTCATGTTAATCCATTGGGGCTCAAATCAGATGCACCCATGGATGTTATTTGGGATATTATGCGCTGCTGGGTAAGTGATCACACATGGTTGAAACTTTTTCATATATATATTGGCTCTGTTGTTTGCTGCAGAATCTGATTTATCTGACATATGTATAAAACGCTCCTAGATAAAACACATTGCCCCGTTTAAAGAAGCTATCAGTAGGACTTATTTGTTTTGCTTTAGTATACTGGGAAAATTTATAAAGAATGGTTTGCATTTTTACTCATTGTTCGTTGATCATCTCTCCCTTTAGATAAAAAATCATCCAGTGAAGCCTCAGCCAGAAGATCAACCAGGAAGCATCATACTTGCTAAGGAACCTGTTCTACAGGTATGTTAATCATTAAAGCTTTGGTCACATGCAAGATGTAGGTTTATTTCCCTTCTCCTTATCGTTTATTTTGAGCTATTGGGTGGCTAATTCAAGCAAGTTATGGAGTAGATTTCATCTATAACTAAGATGTGTGCACAGATTGTGGTGGGCGAGTTAGAAGCGATCAAAAGCTTATGCGTTTAGAAATTGTAAAGATTAGTTGTAATGAGTGGATCAATGCTAAGTGGAAAGCTTATGCTTTTTTAACAGAATTTTAGTTGGCCAAACTTGGTATTATGAAACATCTTCCAATAAGTTATTAAGCATATTTTAGTTAAAATCATGAACTAATAAGAGATGGGAAATTATTTGTGTAATATAATTTATATTCATTGTTATTATAATTATTGTATAACGAGACTTTTGGGCCATGTGATGAATTTCCATGAACTTAGACACTGGTCATGGTTCATATTTGGCATTTGGTTTGGTTGGACTGTGATCAGGTTCAGTGATGGTGACTAAAACTTTTCTTGTCTATGTCCTTTTCAGGCTAATTTTGCTCGTGCTGTATCATCTCTCAGCAAGGCTCAAGCTAAGAAAGTTGCACGCTTTCTTCCAAATCCTGAAAGACACTGGGGTCCAAAACTGAGGGCAGGTCGTCAAATTACTAGCAAGCATGTCTCTCTTTTGGGTCCTGAAGCAATCAATGGAGCTCTCAATCAGGAAGACGACGAAGAACCGAAAAGTAAGAAGCCAAGGACTGAAGATACTGTCACATCTTAGCTAAAAAAGTTTCATAATTATTTTCGTCAATCTAAGAGGTCATGGGGTTCTAAATTTATGGTTACTAAAGAAATCCATTTGTCTTCACGAAATTTTGCAGATTTAAACAAGTAAAGTAGATTAAGTGCCTTGTTTCTCAATTAACAAGTATGCAAAATGCTGAGGGGAAGATTAAGGCACCTTGCATCAAATTAGACGTTAGAATTTGTTATTTATTTTATTTTTTTACTTTTGGCATTGTTGTGGAAATTGTACTGTGTGGAGTATTTTTTTATAGTGACTATGTATTTGTTGTTTCTTACAGTTTAAGTTTCAATCTTTGAGCAAAAAGCAAAATACAAAAGGAAATTGAAAAATTGCCCTTCACGTTTAGCTCCACAGATTTCTCTGTCTCTCCCTCCCTCTTGTATAAAGCTGTTGAGAAGTCTTCTAGATATTTCTGCGTCCTGTGTAAAAAACAATGACACTTTCTGCCCAATAAATTTGAGTATGCAGGTTCTTGAAGGATGTTCAAAATGGGCTTTAGTCATAATATTTTTTAAAAAATAAGAGTCACTGAATAGGTGCAATCTATGTGGTGCATTGAACCAGTTTTATTTATTATATAGTTCTTTCCAAGCATTAACTGCTGGCATCTAAGATTGTTGAGATTCATGAGGTGTGAACTAAATGTACAACAATAATATTTTTCAAATCAAATTAATTTATAATGGATTGCCTAAACTGTGGTTGAATTGATAATAGCATAATGTATATTTTTAATATAATATATTAACATATCATTATATAACGTAAGGTGAAATTTTAAATCAACAAAAGTTATTTTTTGGCGAATAGAAAAACTTATATTCCATTTCTTATAAGTTTAGAAATATTAATATGATTAAATAACATTTATCATACATAAATTTTTGGTTAAGCTTTTATTTATTTTATAAATCTTGGAACAAGAAGATTTTTAAAAAAATATAAAAGGAGTTTCAGAGTTTTTTCTTTGCACTGATTTTAATTCGGTTTCAATTGATTTTGTCTTATTTTTAGTTAATTTTAGCAGGTTTGATTCCACCAATGTTAGCAACAGTAGCTCACACCATTGTTAAAACAACTCTTTGAAAGAGTCTTCAATTCTAAAAAGTTCACCCTCAAAGTCCTTTGATGAACAGAAGTGATTAACTTGCTGAATGACACTGCTCAAATCCAATTTCTAATCACAATAATCACTAATCAAACTTTACTTTTCTTTCCATTAAATCTTATTAGTTTAAAATAAAGTTTTAAGAGCCTGAATTACTATTTTTTTTTTAAATTCACCATCAGTGTCGGTGAGAGTAAAACAACAGTGGCTAAGAACAGAACAGTGTTCTGGGAGTACTAACACAAATCCGAAGTTTAGTACATGACAGAGTTTATTACAAATTCACCACATGCAGACACCTAAGGTCACATATCCCAATGTGATAATAAATTTCCGGTGCTAACTGGGTCACCAAGTTTAGTACATGACATAGTTTATTACAAACTTTCAATGATGTCCATCCAATGGAACCAAAATACAGCTAGCCACTGCTCATGCAGTACAGTTTTTCACATTAAACCAGTGTCACAACCTTCCACATCACATAAAGGACTTGCTAACGTGTCCATTGCAGCTACACTACTATGAATGTTTACGTAACATGTGATGCAAACAATAATAAGTGGTACTGTATTTTTGGTTTATATGCTATTATTTGGATTGCTCTAGTGCAATTGAAGAAATACCGAAGTTCAGTGCTAGAAATTAAACAACTATAATATCAGCAACAAAAGTTTTATCTTGCAGTAATCAAACAGCTAATAACAAAAAATTTGACACTGAAAAATTTATTTTACCAAAGTGCTGGTTTTTTTGTCTTGGTCTATCACTAGTTTTTCCAAATTCACCATACAAGAAATTATTTCTATCTGCATTAGTAGTTGGTTTGACAAGTTTTCAAAGTTATTTGTAATTATTCACATAACTAGTTGAATAAATAGTCTACATACAGACATTGTAAAGAGTTTTTACATCTTTATCCAATAAAAAATAGTAATATTTGAGAAGTATATTGAACTTTATAGAAATTAACTTAAGTGATATTAATAATGATTATTTGTTGATTGGTGAAATGAACTTTCTACATTGTCTGCGTATGGAAGTAAAACTCTAATTGGATTGTTTCATCTTCTCATGAGAGAGAGATCATTATTATAATTTTTTTATATTTAGAAATTCAAGCTAGCATTTGATGAAAAGTGGCAGAAAAATTACAGAAGAAAAATCAAACTTCCGAACACATTCGTTTGAAAACTCGATCACTGTTGATTTGGTAATGAACCATGTATTGATATTCTTCCTATAACACTTGCTTCTCTTGAACTTCAGTATTAGCAAGTGATAAGGTCCTGCAGTGATGCCTACTAAGGGGGGACCAAAATCACAAGAAAACAACTAGACCATTGAACTTTATTCTTTCTAATATCAAAGCATGAACTGAAAAAATAGAATTACAGCTAATAATGCTGCAACTTTGGTGACATAATTGTAAATTGAAAACAAATACAAACTTCTAGTCCAATTTCAGTTAAACAAGACTTTTTTTTATGCTTTGCCATTGGCCTTAGATGCTCCAGCAGGGTTAAGCTCATCCCAAGCCTCAATCCAAGTAACCATGGCATCTGCCAGCTTGTCAAAGTAAGGATCTATCTTTGAAAGCTTTTCCTTGACCTGCTTGGAGAGCTCAATGTAGCACTTCTGTACAGTGGTGCATTCTTTTGGAAGCACAACATTCTGGAAGAATGGAATAATGTCTTCCTGCCAGAATATGCCTTTGTACTCTTTCCTCAGGTTAACAAATGGGTTACTGGCCTTGCTGTGATAGATATATGGAAGACCAGTCTTGATTCCTAGTCCCAGATGATCAGTGATCACCTGAACCACCATCATCACAATATCTCATTTGTTTTTTGCTATAATATTCATATAACTATTAAGGGTATGTATGTAAAGAGTCTATTTAAGGAACTTAGCTATAACATAAGCATTTGTGTACGTGTTTAAGAAAACTTTGTAGCATAACTTAATGAAAACAATTTAACCTTATTTCTGCATTGACAAGTGCTGACACAGCAAATACCGATTTGATTCAATAAGTGTGTGATTAGTTCATGTTATTTAGAAGAAATATCTGCTTAATTTCACCAACTTTCTAATTATATATACAAATTTAAGCATTATCAAATATGCATTTAACTGTTCCTATAAAACCGTGTTAATTTTATACTGAAAATAAGGCAAAGAAACTGACCTTGCAGCACCAGCCAGCCCACATATCATCGTAGCGTCCAATTGGTTGACCATCTCCCATGAGACCAAAGTACATTGCAGGTCCAATGAGATCACGATCGAATGCCAAGTTCATTCCACACATGGGGAATAAAGTGCCCTTTGGAATGGTTAGAACAGCATCCACATACCTTGTACACAATGACAAGAGTCACAATCAAAATTGTATAGGCCAAAAACTTTACAGAAGGTTCAAAATAAGAGTATTGGTGTGTTATATAGCACATATATACCTAGTGTTCCTCTCAAGAGGCTTCACAAGTTGTGTAGGAGCATCATAGTCTGGGATGTTGAGCCAAAGACCATGAGAAACTGCAGTTGGAGCACCTTCACGAAGACTAAAAGGGTATCCACGAACATAATCTGCTCCTTCTCTGAAGGGATCATAAAGGGTATTGAAGAAGTATGGTGTGGATGGACACAGAAGGTTTTTAATATGCTGTTCAAGTGCATTGATCGCTTTTCCAGATGGATCATTGGCAACCTGGGCCAAAAAATAACAATAAAAGAGTGACTCATTTAATTTAATTAGAAAAAAGTAGCAGCAGAAAGAGTTATATAAAGTATAGACAAATGATTATAAAATCCATTGATAAAATCCAAGGTCCACCGAAGATATGGCACCGCTGACATGTGACTTAAACAGATAAAAGACAAAATTAACACTATGGAATATGGACCAATGTAAATTTTTTGCAGTAAAAATTACACCCCAGCAGATAGAGTTGTAAGAAGAAAGCCAATTTTCATAGAAAATGCTTAAAACTTCCAAATCTCATAGTACAGATTAGCAAAATAATATTTCGCTAACAAACTAAACACCTTGAAGGGGAAGTTCATTATCACAGACAATAAAACATGGATCTAACTCATGCAATGGCCAAAAAGAAAAAAGAAAAAAAGAAAACAGAAGCAGCACCAGTTGCACAATAACAATGATACAGAGCAGAATAACAGAATCCATAATCTAGAGGGCACAGGTGAATCTGCAACCAAAATCATTGCACAGAGGCATGAAATTGGTCACTCAGTTCAAAAAAATCACATCAAGATCTCTCCAAACATCGAACAAAAGAGCAAACAAATTCAAAACTTTGATGCATTTTAACCAAAATTTGTGTGTCACTCTGGAAATCCATGTTGACATTTAACAAAATTGAGACCCCCCAGAAAGGTAAAAAAAAAAAGAAGGTTGGAAAAACTCACAAAGCAGTCATCATCAATGGTGTAGATGTACTTCTTCTTGGACACCATGTAGCCAAAGCAGCGGCAAGCAGAGTCCTTGAAGGAGATGCAAGAGGCCCTAGGACCCAAAAGCTTGTTGATGTCATTGCGGTTGTAGAGTTCATAGTCAAAACCGGGAGGAACCTTGATGGTTTTGGTGGGGTCACCATCCTGCACAATGATCAAATGGTAAGGCTCAAAGAAGGGCCTCCACATCTCAAGAAAGTCAAGGTTCCTTATGGTGGGGATGACAATGTCAAGTTCATCTTTCAGGGGAGGTGAGGGTGCCACATTGGAAGTGTTAGCTGCCATTGCAACAACAAAGGTTAAGCTCACAGAAAATGTTCGAAGGAGAAAGAGGGTGAATAGGAGAAGGAAGAAAGAGTGAGCTTTTGAAGGGAAAAGAGAAGGGTGTAACACGTGCAATGCCTAAGTTATCGGCACTAGTATGGGGTGTAAACTTTAAAGGTTGATGTGTCTGAATGTTTAAGGTAACAATGACTTCTTCAACATGTGTTGCCCGCAAGATGTGGTAACTTTTGTGGATGAAAGAGAAAGAGAAGTGTTGCACCATGAAACAAAACAGAAACAAAAGAACAAGATCTCATATGAGGTTTGTGTTTCACTGATCTTTGTTAGGATTCATCATGTGTACGTGTTCGTAAATGGGGTAATGTAATGCATATTGTTCACGCATGAGTCATCAGATTTTGATTAAAAATTACATTTTTATGTTTTTAATTTGAAGCTGTTGGTTGAGGTTTGGGAAAAACATGAAATCAAAGGATCATAATTTTGCTTGGTTTAATTTAGAAATGGAATGTGTGGGCTGATTTTGAGGAAGAAACTGCTGGTCAAAGTGTTTTGAATCTTTATGGCTCAAAAATAATTTTTTTATTATTTTAAAACTTTCAAATTTCAGTTTTAGATCTTTCGGTTAAGAAAGGTTATTGCTTTTTTATAACTTGTATTTTGAAACGTGACCCTTTTAATCTTTCAAGTGGTTTAATTAAATAATGTTTGGCAGTTTAAAAATGATATGTTTTAAAATTAGACTGAAAAGAAATGAATATTTTTTTAAAAAAAGACTAAAATTGTACTTCGTAAATTGTAGAGAAATACAAATATAATTTACCGAATTTTTATTTATATGGGTACTAAGCACAAACAATTAAAAACTTAGAATAGCATTCAAAACGTGAGTGAAAGTTTGATGCTTTTTATGTTTGTTATTATATGTTTGTTTTTATAAAATAATAATATATCTACAACCTCATTTTAGGGGTAAAAGAAAAAGAGTAACTGAAAGAAAGAAGAAAAAAAAAAATATTGAGTTATGACGGTAAAAAGAGAAAAAAAATTACGTGGACCAAAAATATACAGACTAAATCAAACAAAAAAAAATTAGTTTGTATATTTTTATTAACATATAGTTGCCACTTCTTATATAAAGAGGTAATTTAATTTACGGACAATTATTAAAAATATTTATTTTACTGACTAATTAAACCTTATTATGGAGATGATTTTTAAAATAATTATTATAAAAGTTAAAATATGTTTTATACACGTAATTTGTGATTGATGATAATGTAACTAGTTTAACTAAATTAACATACTTACACGATATTACAATTATAGTTTGTACATTTAGGAAATAAGTGCTTATTTTATTTCCTAAATATTTTTTTTAAATTTAATATATAATATTAAATTTTTATAACAATCAAAATTACATATTACCTTACATTATAATAAAAAATATATTCAATTTTGAGTATGTTGAAGATGTTGAAAGTTTTGTCCAAAAGTTAAAAAGATAATTATTATAAAAATATTTATAAAAACTCTTTACTATAATTTTCTTTATTATAACCAGATGATTAAACAAAATTCTTTTTTATTAAATCAAGATTGGTAGTTAATCTGATCATAAGATAATTATTATAAAAATTAATAAACTTACTATTACAACACTATAGTTTTTGTTTCTCTTTTTAGAAACTGTTTTATAAAATAAACTTTAGATTCAAGTTTTGAGTCTTTTCACGCATAGGGAATGGCGGAAAAAAAAATTGGAAAACGTATGGAATTGGCAACAACCCTAAACTTTAACGGTCAATGAACACCAAATAAAATGTGAGACTGAACATTTCATTCCTTATTAGGGAAGAAAAACACAAAATTGCGAAAAATAGGTAAAATCGTACTTAAAAGTGTTAGAAAGAACTTGAGAACCTAAGTTTATCCAGGTGGAAGAAATTAAGGTTTTGAAAGAGATGCTTTACGATTTATGTGAGACCTAAGTAGCAAATACCTGATAAGATTTTAGGTTGAGATGTGAGAATTCTAGTTTACATTCTTAATATATATATATATATATATATATATATATATATATATATAAAAGTCTAT